>Ga0209582_1000561_pt1 | contig 22132 bp, 22 predicted proteins | sample KloWWTmetKNB5Kit_FD_187176 | JGI IMG/M metagenome (GOLD analysis project Ga0209582, IMG submission 187176) | Active sludge microbial communities from Klosterneuburg, Austria, studying microevolution and ecology of nitrifiers - Klosterneuburg... | ecosystem: Engineered > WWTP > Aerobic digester >...
ACCAATCCAAAATATGCTACAATTTTGATCAAAACCATCGAAGATTACCGGCTCTACCAATATGATCAAGTTTCTGTCTTCGACTATGCCGTCAACGACAATGCAGCAAATCCCCAATTACCACAAACTTATGACAACAAATCCGCTACTAGTCGATCTATCAATAAGCTAACTACTATCAATGATGTCAAGGTTCTGCAAGTTAATGACGGTTCAACTATGGAAGAAATTAGCCAACAATACGATGTTCCGGTACATTCATTGATGAAAAACAATCGTGACATCAAATCCAAATCGGTCGCAATAGCCGCTCATTCAACGATATTCCTGTCACCTAGGCGCAATAGTTATCGCGGTAAAGACAAATGGCACTATGTAAAACAAGGTGAAAATATTGAATCCATCGCAAGGCTGTATGCCATTAAGGAAAGCTACTTAATGCGTAAAAACAATCTAAAAAAAGGTGAACAACCCGCTATTGGTGAGCGATTGGCACTCCGAGGATGGTCAGTTTTCAATAAAAAACCGGTTCTGACCTCTGAGAAGCCCAATATACTTCCAAAACAACCGTCCAAACCAATACGCCAAGATCAAGACCACTTCAACAATAGTGGAAACTTAACAAATAAGACAAATGCCAATTCCAATGACAGCATAGCTCAAACTCAGCGTCCTGCTTCCTCTTCCCGATGGCAATATCATCAAGTAGAAAAAGGAGATACCCTATACAATCTGTCTAAAAAATACAATACTTCAGTAGATCAACTTAGGTCAATCAACAACCTTGGTGATGAAGGCATAAAGATTGGCCAGACCATTCGGGTTCAATAATTTTAACAATTAACTTTATGCAAGTTGCAGAAAAAACTGAATTCAATGTAAAAAACGCCCAAAAAACAACTATTTCCTACCTCATCCCAGTTGAATTCTGTTTAAGACAAATGCAATGTAATCGGCAATGTACCAAGAAAGCTAAATAACAATGTTTAAAAATAGGTAAATAATCCAATTAAATTTCGTACTTTAACGACCGGATTTTAAAGACATAACTTAATGGCAAACAAATATGTAAACTTTATTTCAGACAAACATCTTCTAACTTGTGTAGAAAATTTGCACAAATCATATTTGAAAGCCAAAAATAACATCTCAAAAAAGAGCTTTTACACTAATAAAGTTGATACTATCAAGCTAACTTTTGATGCTAAATTCAACGGCATTAATGAAGACGACTTAATTCAATCTGAAATTCTTCGTCAAATTGACAAATCTATTAACAATTCTATTGGAACTTTTCACGAACAAATTTTAGGAGGTATTAAAGGTTTTGAAGTAGGGAATTTGAGTGGCTTTGATATTAAGGCAAGTGATGATACGCTGTTTGCCATCTTCGGATACAAAGATTTATCAAAGAACATTTCTGATTCGGTGTTTGAGAAACTAGCAAATACTGCCAGAGTATTTTTAAAGTCAAAATTTTATTATGTTCTTTTAGATGACTACTCGGATATGAATGAGAAATGGATCATTGGACACGAAGAATATAGCGTAAGCCAAAAAAGAGTTTTTAAAATTTCAATCAAGCAATTTTATGCTACTTTGACAGGCCAAGAAAATGCATTTCAAAATTTATCCGATATTATACCAAAAGCAATCGAAGAAATTTTCCAATGGAAAGATAAAAAGTTGATTTAACAAACCAAATCTTTATCCATTTCAAAAACCTCAGTATCAATAATTGATTTTATCAACACTTCAATTACGGGAACAGAAACGCTGTTTCCGACTAATTTCATCCATTTTGCTCGATTTTCGGGCAATTCAAAATCTTCGGGTAACCCTTGTATTACACAGGCTTCTTCTTTTGTTATTCTTCGGTATTTTCCTTTTTTGTAAATTTCCTCGATAAATATTTTCTTAAAATCTTCCTCGTTTTGAGTTTCTATTTTTTCGGTAGTAATAAAATCATTGGTATCACTGGCTACAAGCGTAGGAAAAATATCGGAGGTAGGTAAGAAAATTCGATTTACTCCAAATAATCCTGTGCTGATTTTGGTATTTTTAAAATCATATCTAATTTCTATACATTCTAATACTCGCTTTCCAAGAAGTAAATTAATTGTTTTTTGAATGTCAATTTTATTGATTTTGAACTTCCTATCAGCTTTTAGCTCATCAATATTAATGATATTTTTTTTGACTTTTGACACTATTATTGTTTCTTCTTTCGTTAGATTTTCATTGCTGTAATCAGATATTTTGAACAAATAATTTTCAGGTTTAAGTATTTCTTTTTCGATTAAATCGTCAATGTCATTTTGTGTAACATTGGGCATTATTTCTTGAAAATGCTGTAGAGACAATGGGTTTCCGTCCAAATTTCCGTATTTGCTTTTCCGACGGTTTTTCAGAAGTGTAAGACAAATTTCTTTTTGGTGTGGTGTGGTTTCCAAAATATCCCAAGAATGTATGGTAGAATGGCCATTTCGTAAATCGTTGAACAAAAAATAATCGTTAAAACCATTGGTGGTAGAAAGGCTCATTTTTGCTCTCGAAATTGGACTTCCAAATAAATCTGTTTCTATACCTTCTTGATTATTTTCATTCCTTTTAATTCCTAAAACATCTGCAAGTGTAGCTTTTGATTGACTGTATTGGTGATTGATTTTAAATACATTGAAATTATTTTCATCAGAAAACCCAATGATATATACTCTTACACGGTTTTGTGGGACACCATAATCTGCCGAATTAATAACAAAATAATCGGCAGAATATCCCGCTTCTTTAATTCTGTTCAAAATATATTGAAGTGCCGTTTTGTTTCTTGGGTCTGTCAGTCCTTTTACATTTTCAAAAATAAATGCTTTAGGTCTCGATTGATTTAATAAGTATATAGTATCATTCCACAACTGTCCTCTGTCATCATCAAAACCTAAGTTTCTTCCAGCAATAGACCAACTTTGGCAAGGAACACCACCAACCAAAATATCGTGGTTGGGCAATGATTTTATTTTGGTAATATCCCCAAAATTTTCAGACTTATCTTCGTTATAATTTCTGCAATAATATTCAATAGCATCGTTATTGATTTCGCTAAAACCAATGCATTTTCCGCCATTTCGTTCTAATGCCATACGAAATCCGCCGATTCCTGCAAATAAATCTATGAATGTAAATTTTCCCATTTTGGCTTATTTTAATAAATCTTCTTCTTGATTTTTCGGAGGTTCTATTTCCAAAAATTCACGATAAATTCGTTCTTTATATTCTTTTCCAAGTTTGTTGATTTCGGTAATGAAACTTTTGTAAGTGCCTTTGCCACCTATCAATTCCCAAAATTCATTTCCTATTAAAACAGCTTCGTCATTTTGCATATCAAACCAACGCAACGGAAAAGCCCAGTTATAATTTTCCTTTTTGCCATATGGATTGTAAGGCAAAGCATAATACGCAAAATCTACAGGCTTGTTTTCCATACACATTAATTTGAACATTTTCTCTTTGCTCACTTTGGTTTGGTCACTGTTTGGTAACGGTCCTTTCAATTCAAAAGCATATTTTAATCCAGTGGTTTCATTTTCTATAAAAATATCACAAACCACACTTACTGGAATAGAATTTCCACCTCCTGCTTGAACATATTTCAATTCTTCAACCCAATTTGGTTTAACCTTCTCTTTCCCTTTTTGATGTTCCAATTTGTTCAACACTTCCTGTATTCTTCTCAGACTTTCTTCTCCTATTGTTCCGTTTACAGTATATCCCATTTCACATTTTCCGTGGTTTTCAATTGCAACAACTTGAGCCAATTTTTCCCAAACTCCGCCAAAAGGCGTTACAAATCTTCGCTCAAAATGTGAGCCTTTAAATATTTCATCAGGTACAAGAGCTGCATAAAGTGGTTTTGCAGAATGATGTTTCTCCTTAATAAAAGGATCTTTTATCATCACATTGTGCATCACTCTATCCATCATTGTTTCAATGATTTGTTTAATAGCGTGCGACACTCGTTCTTCTCTTGTCATTACTTTTTATATTTCTTGTTTCATAAAAATTATTCAAAAACTTCACTATCGAGTAGCCTACTTCACGACCTAGATTTACAGGAAATGCCGTTCCGATTTGCTTGTATTGTTGAGCCATTGGACCCGAAAAGTCCCAATCATCAGGAAAGGTTTGTATTCGTGCATATTCTCGAACGGTAAATGGACGCGTTTCATCTGGATGACAGCGTTCTGTTTGCTTTTGAGCCGGACTACAAGTCAAAGTCAGACAAGGTTCATCCCAACCGATTCGCCTTGCCATTCCTGTTTTTCCGCCACCAAGATAAAAACTGGCACCCATAAAATCTTTCTGAATATCAACCGGCAAATCTCTCCAATACCCTTTTGGTGGCACTAAATCTAAAACTACCCTTTTGCTTTCTGGGTATTTTGCTCCTAAAGATTTGGGAACATTGCTATCGAACAATTCACCTTTTTTTAAGGCATCTTTTAGGTTATAGATTTTTTTATATGGTTTGGGATATTCATATTTTATATCAATATCTCTTCGAATACCGACCAAAATCAACCGTTCTCTCTTTTGTGGAACTTTATAATGGATAGCCTTTAAAACTTCAACTGGAACTACATTATAGCCGATTTCATCTAAAATAGAAATCATTCCTTGCAAAGTTTTTCCATTGTCGTGACTTAAAAGCCCTTTTACATTTTCGCCAATACAAATCGGAGGATTTACTTCTTTCACAGCACGAGCAAATTCATAAAACAAAGTTCCTCTTGCATCTTCAAAGCCTAACCTTTTCCCAGCATAGCTGAATGCCTGACAAGGAAATCCGCCTGTTACCACATCAACTTGATTATGATAATCCGAAAAGTTGAAGTTTTTAATATCTCCTTCTAAAACATTCCAATTGGGTCGATTTCTCCTAAGAGTTTCACAAGCGTGTTTGTCAATTTCATTTAACGCAACACATTTAAGACCTGCTTTTTCCATTCCAACGGCTAAACCTCCGGCTCCTGCGAACAGTTCTAAAACTTTATATTCATCATTCGCTACAACAAAATTTGAAGTAATTTCTTGAATATCAGTGTTTAAAAATTCTGAAAATAAAGTTTCCACTTCCTCTTTTCGATAAACTCGATAATTACTTATTGGTTCACGAACAGCAGTAAGTTTCCCCTCTCTATCCCATCTTCTCAATGTTTCTTTATTTTTACCAAGTAATTCAGCCGTTTCCGACAATGTCAAATATTCCATAACCAAGTTATTTAACCTTATACAATGGTTACAAAATTAAGAAAAATTTTGGATTTAAACCAAAACTCCGTTTTTTTTCCCGCTTAATTTTCAAAAAAAGTGGCACAGATGCTTGCTGTGTCGTTTTTTTTATCTATATTTGAGCTACCTAAATAAGTTGCTTATGTATTTACCAGAATGGGTTCAGAAATTCAAAGAACCAAGAACAGAAATCAAGAAAGTAGGTGGTCATTTCTACAAGTACCGAGTAGAATACCGCTACAACAAAGAAAAGAAGCGGACGGACAAAATAACGGTCGGACTGCTGGGCAAGGTAACCGAGTCCGATGGTTTTGTGCCGTCGGACAAACAACTGCTCAGGGAAAAAGCCGGGCGGAGTTTTGACCCTGCAAAAGTAGATATCAAAATGTATGGTGTTTACGGTTTGTTCAGCGAACTTCTCGAAGAGGAGATCCGGGGGCTGGGAACGTTCTTCGAGAGCAAGGATTTGGAAGTTCTGCTGACCGTGTCAATGCTGCGGTTTGCGCATGAAGCCCCAATCAAGCGGATGCAGCGCTTACACCACCACGACTACTGCTCTCTTTTCTGGCATAAAACCTCACTGACCGACAAGACGGTTACCGACACGCTGCGGTATATCGGGGAGAACCGGAGGCTTATCATCGACTGGATGAAAACCCGCATTTCGGGCAAAAAAGAAGATCAGTCCCTTCAGGAATTCGTGATGATAGACTCCACACACGTAACCACCACCTCCAACCTACTGGACATCAATGCTCCGGGGTACAATCCCGCAAAGAACTTTGATGAGCAGATACGGCTGATGTACATGTTCTCTTCCGGGCTGAAGCAACCTGTTTATTACCGACTAATAAACGGGAACATCCCCGACGTGAGTTCGATGAGGCTATGTGTGGAGGAAATGGGCGTTGGGGATGTCGTATTTATCGCCGACAAAGGGTTTTACAGTAAAAGTAATATCAAGACACTATCCGATAACGGCTTGAAGTACATTATACCGCTCTACAGGAACAACAAACTGATAGATTTTACGCCACTCGAAGAATCGGATTTCAAGAAAAAAAACTCTTATTTCGTTTATGAGAACCGCGTAATCTGGTATTATTACTACCAAAAAGACAGACAGCAACTCGTGACGTTCCTTGACGAAAAACTCTGCACCGAGGAAGAACGCGACTATATCCTGCGTATGGGGACGCATCCCGAACAATACACACGTGAAGGCTTCAACAAGAAACTCGACGCTTTCGGCACGCTTACCCTGACAACCAATACGGAGGTAAACCCCGAAGAACTCTACGAAAAATACAAGCAGCGCAATGAAATAGAGGTGATGTTCGATTCCTACAAGAATTTCCTGAAAGCCGACCGCATGTACATGCAGAACAGAATGGTGCTTGAAGGTTGGTTGATGGCAAATTTTCTGGCCATGATCGCTTACTATAAATTATACCAAAAACTCTCACAGGCAAAACAATTGAACAAATACTCACCCAAAGACATCATAGAAATATCAAAAAGCATATCGAAAATCAAAATTAACGACAGTTGGCTAACCACTGAAACAACGAAAAAAACAATGGAACTTTTCAAAAAATTGAAAATAGACTACCTAATAAAACGGAGTTAGGGATTAAACCGTTGATTACGTGTCGTAAATCAATTTCGTATTAGACAAATGCGGAATGTGGGTTGAAAGACAGTACTTCAGCACTGCAGATAAACCGGTCGTCGCTCTATGGGGATATGTGGAAAAGATAAACGTAAGGTGATTTGAAAGTAAGTTTTTTAAAAACGAGTGTAATCGGCAAATAATAAAATAGCATTTTCGGAAAATCATACAGATTTGATTGACGGTAATACCGATTGTATATTCGTAATAGTCCAATTGCATTGGCCTAAACGACTATATCTTCGGCATTTTGATTTTAAAGAAATCCCGACTTTTCGGGAATACCAAAATATGTTGGACTAATTTATAAATCAATTTGGTATAACAGTTTAAAAAAGCGAATTAAAAAAATTACTAACTTTTATTGACTAATGAATGTAAATATCTTATATGTAATTGATTATGATCAACTAAATGAAATATTGGCCAGAGCCCCACAAAACAATCATCCATACAAAAACCTTTATTTTTCATTTGAATATTGTTATCTGATTAGCTAACTTTGTGTTTCGGAATTTATCATATAAATGGAAGAAGACTTTATTCGAGAGATAGTTTATTATGAAAACTACTATCTCGAATTCTTTGAGAGTTTAAAACCTGAAGTTCAGAAAAAGTTCAACTGGACTTTACAATTGATTGCAACGCTTGAAAGAGTTCCAGAAAAGTATTTTAAATATATTACGAACTCTAATGGGATTTTTGAACTTAGAGTTGAATATGCTTCTGATATTTATCGGGTTTTCAGTTTTTTTGATAAAGGTAATTTGGTCGTTTTAGTGAATGGCTTTCAAAAGAAAACTCAAAAAACACCAAAGAAAGAATTAGAAATGGCTGAAAAATTGAAAAGTGAGTATTTAAATAGAAAATATGAAGAATAAAGTGAAAACAACTTCTTTCAGAGACCATCTTGATCAACAGTATGGAAAAAGGGGGACTGAAAAAAGAGAAATGTATGAGCAAGAGTTTGAAGTTTTTAAGCTTGGTGTAATGTTACAAGAATTACGCAAAGAAAAAGGCTTGACTCAAGAACAACTTGCGGAAAAATGTGGAACAACTAAAACATATATTTCAAGAATTGAAAACAACGCAAGTGATATTCGCCTTTCTACTCTAATGCGAATTATTCGAGAAGGATTAGGTGGAAATTTAAAGCTAAACGTTAATATTTAAAGAGGCTTCTTCAACGAGCAGTTTGGCAAGAGGTGGTGTGAACTGTACAATTTAATCCCGTTTATTCGGGATACTTTTATCCAATCCCAACAGTTATTAGGATGCATTGAGCTTTAGTACTTCTATTTTCCAGCCTTTTCTCAGTAAAATAAAAGAGCAATATATTCCGAATATACTGCCCTTTTGTTTCAACAATATCAATTCGTCTCTGCGGGTTCTGCTTGTGGCGTTTCAACCGGCTGGACACCTTGGTTTTTCTCAGCTCTTGACTTGCAGGTCTTACACAGTTCAGAGTCCCCTATTTTTCGCTCCTTCCAGGCTTCTTCTACCGTACCGCTGTGTATTTCCCTGTTTTTAATGTGTTGACAATCCTCAAAAATATGATATTTATTTCCTTGATTTGTCCAGTAAACCAAGTCACTACCATTATTTAAGGTCTTTAGTTCAGCTGTTTGAGAGTTGATCTGCTCCGTGTATTTCTCAATAGAAGGCGGATTGAAATCCACTCCTGTGATTCCGGCTATCAATAATGCGACGACGGCAACAGCACCGGCGATACCCTTGGTCTTACCACTTGCATTTTTATCCATGAAAATAAGGATAACTAATGGTAGGAAGGCTAAAACACCCATGATGGCGCCTAATTGGTTCTGGACAAAAAACCGGAACGAATCTTTTTCGGATGCCGGATCAAGTCTATTGGCCTTCTTCCACAACATAGAACCCACTACAGAAAGTATCAGGATGCCTACTATGGTTACAATCAACCACGTCAATGTATCATCCCCAATCAGTTTTAATATGGCAAATATTTCACCGGCAATTGCTATTATCCATGCGAGCATAGCAAATAATCGCAATTGCTTGGCCTGACCTTTCGCCTCATCGGTCGCTACAAATTGTTTTTGTTCTGTCATAATACTGTATTTAATGAATCAATCTTTTTTTTAGTAAAGATATAGAATGTTTAACTATTATACACATTATGTGGGTTTTATTGTGAATTCAGTGATTTGGGCAAAGCCTTAAGATAAAGAATAAAAATCCCGAAAAGGAAGTAAATCAACTTTTCAGGATTTTATCCCAAGTTCCGCATTATACAAATACGGAACCGATTCGTACATCGGGATAAACCCTCATAATCAGCACTATACGGTTTTTCAAAGCCTATAATGCTGAATTCGGGTTTAAGCAAAGAGATATCGTATGCTAATAACTATGCATGTTCCATCCCCGGATGGTAACGTTTTACACGGTGTAGTGTATTTCTGTCGGTATGGTGCATTTCTTTGTTTATTGCTGTCAGGTTAAGCACCAAGTCTGAGGTATAACTAAACGAGCCATCATCATTAAAAACAAAAGTACTCACAAAGGCTGTAGCCCGGGCTCTATCCATCAGGTATTTATTTTGGCTCAAGCCATAGTCAGCAGCCCCCGGTGTAGCGACAAACTTTAGAGATTTGTCCCGTGGTCCGGCGTCACCACCGGCTAATATCGCCAGACCTCGAGGTACAGCGAAGCAGCGTATCACTTGTCCCCTTTCTTTATCCCATAACAGATAGCCTACTTCATCATGAAAAGGATCCATCGCTTCTTCTCCATGGCGCCAGGCTATCATCTGATAGTTGAGACCTTGCATGGTCTGTTGTCCGTTTTCAACAATCGGTATGGGTTTAAACCATGCTCGTTCAAAATAACCAGTTTCTGAGATGATATCTTCTTGATTGTGGTAAGAAAGATCGACTCCGACATTTCCTTCCCATTCCCCAACCAATGGGGTTAATGGTCCCAATTTTTGGGGCCCCATTATTTCTGATTGTGCCATTTTATTTAAAAAAATTTTTATTAATTAATTAGTTGCTCTTTGAGCCATATAGACAAAGTTACCAAAACGAAGAGGACTTTTCAAAAAAAATTGAAAGTTTGGCCACCTTCTTTTGTTCAAATAATGCAAAAACTGTCCTTTTATTGTCAGAAACCAGTTTGGTTAAACTCGAATCCAACAACTGAGGTTTTCCAAAATCGAAGGGTGTTGATAGCGGGTCTCACATAGACTCCACCTTGCCAATGTACGACTTGGGGTATATAGACCAACATTCAGCCTTAAGGGATGTGTCTATTCTATATTTCCAATCCTCATACATTGTTATAAAAAGTGCAGGGAGAAAATCAACTTATTTACTACAAGTGTACCTATCTTTGTGCCTTTTGAAAGAATAGGCTTATACCCATTCATTTATTTTCTACGTTAAAATGACATGTACAACATGAGAAACAAATTAAATAAACACATGAGCACTCAATTATTATGGTTTTGTGTTACCTTTTTTTCATGGAGTACACTCTTCTCTCAAAACATAACACAAGATGCACCAGGTCAGGCCAAACTATTGAAACAAGGCGTTTTGGTAATCATATTAAACAACAATACAAATCAAATAAATTACTTAAAGGCCATCATCGATAATGAAAAGTCAGACAAGAAAAGTCGAGACCATGCACAGAAAAGTATGGACGCTATAACCACAAGGACAGACAACTTTAACCGAATAATTCGCCATGCCTTTGACAGTGTGTATCAGTATTCTGAGGTAAGATATATTTTTCAAAAGGATTTTAAAAAAGAAGACGTTTCGTCTAACAATCAACATTTCTTAGATCGTAATAATGTCGTAAATCCTGACCTATCCATCGGCAATAAACCATATTTAATTATGTCTTATATGGATAGAACAACGGCATCGGGGTCAACTGCACTGAGTCTTAGACTCCTCCTTCCTGACAAGTCAGAAGCCCACCGCAATATACAATTTCCCGGTGTGGGTAATATCATCAATATTATGTTGGACAATGGCAAGTACAAAACAGCGGAAAATATGCTTATCAAAAGGATTATTAAATTTCAAAAACACCTGCGAAATAATTTTGTTGCATCGCTAAAGATGGAATAATACCGATGAGGTATATCATAAAAGTGGATAAAAAAGACAATTTATTGGACAATTTTGTAATTGCTGTACTCAAAATTCAACCATATTGTCATTTTTCCATTATTATAGCGTGCATTGGTGCACTTTGTAGCGAATGAATAATACCAAAAAATGTTAGACTGCTTTATCAATCAATTTGGATTTTTTGAAAAACAATATATAAAATGGGACAAAAAATAAAATTAATTTGGGAATATAGAGGCCCGGAGGCCCAGCAGATTGCAGAGCATTATGAACACCATCTGATAGAATTTATAGAAGAACATAAGCTCTTACACAAGATTACAGGCACCGAAAGGTTGTCGGAAATGTATTCCGTCGCTTTTATGGTGGTGGATGAAAGTGAAATTGAAAAAGTTCGCAATATACTTCGCCCTCGTAAAGCCGTGTTATATCAAGAATAGAGGCTAAAAATAGAAAGGATTAAAGTCATAAGGTCAAATTAATTAACAGTCGATAATATGGACATTGTGGAAAGGTTTAAACACCTATTTGAACCCGAATTACTCAAACAAATAGAAGCCAAAGCGCAAATAATTTCTGCCGGTGAAGGGAAAATTGTTTTGGATTATGGGCAGATAGTACGTTCTATTCCCATCATTTTATCAGGTGTTTTTAAGATTACTCGGGTTGACGACTCCGGCAAAGAATTGCTCTTGTATTATGTCAATGCCAATGAGAGTTGCGTTATGACCTTTACTTGTTGCATGCAACAGCATCCAAGTGAGATAAGGGCCACAGCCGAAAGTGATGTCACCTTTCTCGCTATCCCCATAGAAGTAATGGATGAATGGATGTCCAAATTCCCTACCTGGAAGACCTTTGCAATGCGTACTATCCGCGAACGCATCAATGAGCTGCTGAATACCATTGATCAACTTGCCTTTCAGAAATTGGACGAAAGACTCGTATATTTTCTAAAGGAAAAGTCGAGAATTGCTGGCTCCACGCTGATAAACCTTTCCCATGAAGAAATAGCAACGAAGCTCGCATCATCCAGAGAAGTGATTTCTCGACTGCTTAAGAAGTTAGAAAATGAGAACAAGGTTTTGCTTTATCGCAACCAAATCAAGCTTCTCAGAGATTTGTGACCAATGTCACGTAGAAATTATCAAAAGAATAAGACCTTTGTGCTTCAACTAAACGGAATAGTGAAATTTCGAGGTAAATTAACGTTTGAACCCAAATTCCGCATTAGACAAATGCGGAATCGATTTACGACTCGTAATCAATGGCTTACAGAAACCATTGAAACGATTCGTACATCGGGATTAACCCTCATAATCAGCATTATGCGGTTTTTCAAAACCTTTACTGCTGAATTCGGGTTGAAGTAATCTATTTCGATAAAATGAAGGAAACGATTGGACAGTAAATCAGATACACGATGAGTTTTGTTTTAAAATACAAGTTTGCTTTGCTGGGCATAATTTTAGGTGCTGCTGGTGGCTATGCTTATTATTATTTTATTGGATGTTCCACAGGCACTTGTCCCATAACATCCAACCCGATAATAAGTACCGGATATGGCGCTCTGTTAGGCGGACTGTTTCTTTCTGATATTAAATACCTAAAGAAGAAAAACAATCAAAATGAATAAATTTAAAACTATTATTGACGTAAGAACCCCGGAAGAATATAGCTCAGGAAGTGTTGTCGGTAGTATCAATATCCCTCTTAATGAGATAACACAACGCAGTGAAGACATCTTAAAGATGGATCAGCCCATCGTCCTTTGCTGTGCCAGCGGTGGACGTAGCGGTCAGGCAACTTCATTTCTAAAAGGAATGGGTGTCGAGTGTGAAAATGGTGGTAGCTGGATGGACGTCAATTTCCTCATCAATCAAAACCAATAATGTAATGATACAATTTTTGAAGAAACTATTAGGAATAGGTCCCAGCGTCAACTTTAAAGACTTAGTTGCCGGCGGTGCCCAAATTATTGACGTCCGGACTAAATCAGAGTATCAAAGTGGACACATCAAAGGGTCGGTCAACATACCTTTGCAAAGTCTTTCGGGCAGCTTGTCAAAGATTAAAAAGGATAAGCCCGTTATCACGTGTTGTGCTTCAGGGATGAGAAGTGCATCAGCTCGAAGTATTTTGAAGTCCAATGGATTTGTCGAAGTATATAATGGCGGTGGTTGGTCAGGGTTGAATAGTAAGATTTCTTAAAACAAATTCATAATATAGGCAAAACTATTGTCTTTAAAAGCAATTTGGGTTAAATACACCTGTTTATTATTCTAAGAAAAGGATAAGCAGTAGTATTTTCCACAAAAATGAATGAAAATGAAAAGATTATTTAATCAATCCTTTTTATTAACGATAGGATTCGTGCTGTTTTTTGCCTTCTACGGTTGTCACAGTCGGCAGGAAGTACATGATGTTTCATCCACAGTGGATTATGCATCTCAAGGTGATAGCATTACAACATTAGCTCAAACGGCACTGTTGCAAAGGGTGAGTCAAGCTATGAAGGAAGGCGGTACCGGTTTTGCCGTAGAATATTGTAACCTTAATGCCATGCCTATTATGGATTCCTTATCATCGCATCATCGAGTTCGTATAGAGAGGCTGAGTGACAAGAACAGAAATCCGACCAATGCTATTGCCTCTCAGGCGGACAAAAATGCATGGGACAGCTTATCTATAGGAAAAACGAATATTCTTGAACAGAGTGGCGATAATGCTGTTTATTATAAACCCATTAAAATCGGTATGGCTACTTGTCTGAAATGTCATGGCGATAAAGAGGAGATAACGCCGGAAGTACAAGAGATTATTCGTACTAAATATCCGAATGATTTGGCGACGGGCTATCATCAAGGAGACCTGAGGGGTATGTGGAAGGTAACATTTGTAAATTAATAAATCCAATGTTTAATGACATTTAAAGAAATAATTGCTCAGGATAAAATAGTTTTGGTGGATTTCTTTGCTGAATGGTGTGGTCCTTGCAAGATGATGAAACCTATTTTGGAAGAATTGAAACAAAAAAAAGGAGATGACATCACCATTATAAAGGTGGATGTCGATAAAAATCCGGGTGCAGCGGCAGCCTATAAGATTCAAGGTGTTCCGACACTGATGATATTTAAGAACAATGAAGTAAAGTGGCGTCAGTCAGGCGTTGCCTCGGCCGCTCAATTAGAAAGTATAATTAAACAATATAATTAATCCATGATTCGATTTAAGTATGTATTTCTTGCAATAGTAGTGATTGCATTAAGCAGTTGTAGCTCCAAAACATCACAAGGAGTGAAGTCAGACCTAACTGCCACTGAATTTGCAGAAAAAATGAAAGAAATACCCGATGCTATTGTGTTGGATGTAAGGACACCCAATGAGTTCGCCGGTGGTCATCTTGCCCATGCTGTTAATGTCAATTGGGATGGGAATGATTTTCACAATGAGATAGGAAAGCTAGACAAGGCTAAGCCGGTCTTTGTATATTGCCTCAGTGGTGCGAGAAGTGCTGCTGCTGCCAATGAGATGCGCTCCAACGGCTTTAAAGAAGTGTATGAAATGAGTGGCGGCATCATGAAGTGGCGTGCTGCCAACCTTCCTTTGGAAACTGTTGCTACGACTGCCGCTACCGAAAGTACAGCCTCAAATGGAATGACCAAAGCACAGTTTGACGCCCTGGTCAACTCTGATAAAGTTGTTTTAGTGGACTTTTACGCCGATTGGTGTCAACCTTGTAAGAAAATGGAGCCCTATCTGAATGAAATATCAAAGGAGATGGCAGACAAGGTTGAAGTGGTGAGAATTAATGCAGACGACAACTCTCAATTGTGCCGTGAATTGAAAGTCGATGCTTTACCTTACTTACATGTCTATAAAAACAACAAATTGACGTGGAGCAACATGGGCTTCATCGGCAAAGAAGAAGTGGTGAAACAATTGTAAAAGAAAGGCTTGGAGGTCGTTTGAACCCAAATTCCGTATTAGACAAAATGCGGAATCGATGTACGACTTGTAATCAATGGTTTCTGTAAACCATTGAAACGATTCGTCCATCGGGACGTCCCTCATAATCAGCACTATACGGTTTTTCAAAACCTTTATTGCTGAATGCGGGTTTAATAGAAGTATCCCGATAACTTTCTGGATTGAGTTTTGCACTTCCTCCAGCTCTTGCAAAACGGCTCGTTATCAGCTGCCCTTCTTTCACTCGTTGTTTTGTCGTGTCGGGATGTTGGTACGGTTGCTTGGTAGCTCTTTTGCATTTTTAGCATGGCTTTGTGTGGTTGGGAAAATGCAAATTTGAACAATACGAACAATTAGCGAACAATTATTTACAGCACATATTTTGCCCCTCTACCTTTTGCCCCTGATGATTTCAAAATTTCTTTTTCGACTAATTCGCTAAGTTCCTTTGATGACAGTGTTTGTTTAGTGTCGTTGAGTTTTTGGTAAATAGAGTTGGTTATAGAACCGTTTTCTTTTGCGTAAAGCACCGCTTTTACTTGTCTGTCGTTTAATCCTAGTTTTTGCAAGTGTTCAGCGTTGTATATGTCTTTTTGAAAAACAACCCACATACCTGAACCTTGATAATCAAATTCAGGTTTTGGAAGTCCTGCTTCTATACACAACGTTGTCATTTTTGAAATTCCACGTCCCCACGATTCAATATAACCGCTTCTGAAAAATGCGTTAGCAATGTCAGGGTTGAATGGATTTGAAGAATGATTGACTAACAAAGTTTCAACTGTCCAATTTTCGGGTAAATGCCCTGCGTTCCAAAACATAATCTTGTCTTTGTAAACTCTGATTTGAATTGTTGCACCACTTGAATAATCTTTGTGGGCAATCGCATTTAGTAATGCTTCCCGAATTGCATCTTTCGGATATTCATAAGTTTCTATGCGATGAATTTTGTTTTCGTAACTGATAATTGCTTTGATGTATTTTGTAAAAAGCATGTCAAGTGTTTTTTCAATTTGCTCAAACAAATTACCGTGAATTTCATCTTGAAAAATCAAATCGGCATCATTTTCAAAATAACCGATTTTAACGTAAGCACCGGTTACAAATTTTTCGGAGTCGGGGTGAAACAACAATAAAGCCGCCCTTTTCAAATATTTTCCCTCTTTCAACTTTAAATTTTCAAGAAGTTGTTCAGGTGTATCTTTTAAACTTTCTTCTGAAAGTCGCAGACTTCTGATACCTCGCTTTTTGAAAAAGTCAAAAGTTTCTTGCTTTAAATCTTTTGCCGAAACATTTGGAATTGGTGCACCATCCCATTGTTTTCCTTTTCTCTGCAATAAAAATTTGTCCAATGCAGTACCTTTCAATTCTTGTTTAGTGCTTCCGCTTCGGTAATGATATTGCCCCTTGTAACTTACTCCGTTTGGATAGGGTTCTGTGATAATTTCAATAAAATGTTTTTTATTTTCGGTATACAAATTCACATCAACCAAAATTCCCAAAACATCACGCACTTTGTTTGGAATTTCTTCTAACAACTTTTTTGCATCATCAACACCAACGGTTTCTCCGTTATCATCTTTTCCGATGAAAATAGTGCCACCATTGGCGTTTGCAAAACCGCAAATCCATTTCAGATATTCATCTCTCCAAGTGGTTTTGTATTCTATATTTTGGGATTCAGACATTTATTTTTTTGCAAAGGTACTGATTTCAATAGGTCTTAATACTCTAAATGCGAATTAAGCACTTTTACAAATTTGGCAATTCTGTTTTTAGATCGCTCAATATACAATGGTACTCGGTGCTGTATTTTGGGTAATAGGATTTAGAGCAAGGTTTGAGCCTCTTCCGGTATGCAAGGTGTTTCAACGCAAATTCCGTATTAGACAAATACGGAATTTAGTTTTATACACTTTGTTACACCGTCCAAGGTTTGCTCGGTATTGCCCTATATTGACAACAATTCAAATGATGCTTCCACTTAAATGATAGCTATATCCAGCTTTTTTCTATCAATCCCTCTATATAATCCGGTTTATTTTAGATGCTGCTTCGCGGTCGCTGATTACTGATTAGCAAAATCCCTGTAAAATGGATGTTTCACTTAGTGCCGGTGGGGGGATTTTTCTATTCGGTAAAATGATATATGACGTTTTTCTTGTCATTTACTTTCAAATCTCAATTTTAATGAATCTGGTTGTGGATAGTCTAATGGTATAAATGCTATATTGAAAGGAAGATTTAATTCTGCTGATGTGTCCAAATTTTCATCCATTAAATTGTTTTCGACACAATATTGAATTACTAGTTTTAAATAGTTTCGTAAAATCTGTAATGGTGGAAACTCCTTCTTTAAAGAATACCATTCCATTAAGTCTGTATCATTCTTAGATGCGTTACAACTTCTACAAGCCCAAACTAAATTTTCTCCCGAATCTTTCCCCCCTTTTTTCTTTGGTATAATATGATCAATCTGAAGCATTCTTGTCTTACCACAATAAACGCAACATTTGTCAGATTCAAGCTTAGACTTTTCATCGTGGAATAATGATCTTGGATTCATTGTCCCATTTATGAAACCATTAAAGCTTTTTTTTCTAATTATATAATGAAGTCTGTTATATCTTTCGGCATTGTCATTTATGGCTTTGTGAGCCATACCCAAACTCGCATATGACCAGTATAAAACTTCTTTAATTAATTGATATTCTAGTTTTGTCGAGCCAACAACAAAGTTTTGTTTTACAGGGAATTTGTTCAAATCAATATTAAGCGGTGTTCTTTTATTTTTACGTTTGCTTTCTCTGTATTTTTCTTCTTCTATTATACGTAGTGCAACTTCATTCCCTAAATCGGTTTCAAATTCAATTTGTGTCTTTAACCAAAAACCTATTTTCATTGCCCATCGAATCTCGTCAGGTAAATACTTGTCATAATTTTTTTTACAAGTCAGACACGCCGACATTTTTTTTATTTCTGAGTTAGCACCAATTGAAGTTGTAATACTAAACTTGTCAATTGTTAAGTGAACCCCACATATATGACAAATGCCACTTGTTTGCTCAAAAATTTCTTTCTTTTGATGTTTAGAAGTTGTTGAAGTTTGTTTTATATTCTTGGAAGCAATTCGTTCACTTTTCAACCTTCTAAATTCTGCCGATAAAAATTCAGGTTTATCAATATATGGTAACTCATTCTGATCTTTCATAATTTGTCTATGTTGATGTTTATCGTGTTCGTCTTTCAAAATGCCCTATAACATTAAGGAATACTGATTGACATTATACAACGAGTATTTGCCCACCTGTACAGTCCGATCAAATCCTATTAGCCGGGACGAGTGTATTTCATGTTGAACAGCTTATCCCGCTGTATCGGCAAAGTCGGTAATGATATAGTGCAAAACCATTCATTCCCTATTTGTATTATTTATTTACTAATGGCATAAATGTAGTAAAAAGTTGACAATTTTCAGTTTGAAATGGGGATTTTATTTTATTGTTGGATTTATGGAACTCGTAGGTGTATTTTGGGCAATAGGATATAAAGCAGGGTGTCTTGTCCTAAAATAGGTTAACTTTTTATGTAAACCTATTTTAGGAGAAGGTATATTCTTGCCAATAGTAGGAATGTGGGCTTAAATGTTAAGCACTATCGTTTCAATGAACCTGCCTTTGTTATTTAATTAGACATACTAACCCTTTCAATGTCTTATCTTCTTCCGAACCTGGTAATTTAAATGTAACGATATATACATACGCACCAACATCGACGAGTTGGTTTTGACTTGTTCCATCCCAGCTAAAATTTGTGTCAGAGGCATAAACGACGCCACCCCAACGATTGAAAATCTGAATGCTTTGTAAGGTTAAATCAGCATAACTTACTTCCAAGAGGTCGTTATAACCATCGCCATTTGGTGAAAAAATATTGGGCACAAATATTTTTGGTTGGTCTTTCTTATGTACATGTACATGAATCGAACCAAAAGTATTACAGCCATTTTTATCAACTATTTGGTATTGATATGTTTGATCAGCATAAGGTATAATGATTGGCTCAAAACAATCTGAACAACTCAGGTACTGTTCGGTCGACCAAGCTATTGACTGATTACTCAAAGTTGTTGCAAGCTTAATCTGATAAGGCAAGCCGATAGGAAGATTCAATTCGTTTAGGGTTGTCACTTCATTTATCGGGTGTTGTGGAATGTTTACTTGTATCAATTCTGATTTGCATCCTTTTTTATCCGAAAGTACGATATCATGTGTTCCACTCTCTAATCCGGTTAGCTCTATATTTGTCTCGCTAAATGAGCCTATTGGCATATTGTTGAGAAAAACTGTATAGGGTGGAAACAGCGATGCACCAATATTCAAAATAATGCTACCACTTAATGTATCCGAACATGAAGCCAGTATTTTCTTGATAGTTGGTTCTGGGGAGATAAAATTTACGTTTACCAATACTACCGAATCACAGCCCGACTGCCCAAAGATGTTTAAATTAATCAGCTTTTTCGGCTCTGATTCGGTAAGGGTTTGACCATACAATTCTACGATTTCGCCTTTACACACAATGGTGTCAATTTGGAAAGCATGAGTCATTATGTAATCTATCTTAACACGTACGATTGTATCGCACTCATCCGGATTAAATGCTTTTAATACAACTATTCCTTCAGGATGAATATAAGAAAATGTGGAGTCGCCTACTGTATAGGTCTCGGATGGACACAAAGTGGGATTTATCTCGATCTCGATGCTTGGAGTAAATTGGAGGTTTACGACAATAATGGAGTCACATCCGGCGTCGTTTTTATACTGTGATATAAACTGACCTTGTGGATTTTTTTCATCAAATACATGACCTTCAAGGGTGAAAGACTTACCGGAACAAAGTGTCGAGTTGATGGTATAGGTGGAAGATGTTTTTGGCAATATAAATATCGAATCTTTTAAGGAATAGCTCCAAGTAGGATGGGTCACTTCGAGATGATACCACCCTTTGAATAGAGCATTGACCATTGGTTCAGAAGAGCTAAACCCGTTTGGTCCGGACCACATATACTGTACGCCGGCAGAGAGCGGATTTAATATACATTTCAATGTGGTAGCTTCGCATTCGTTACCGGCTTTGGTTAATGTCATCTGTGTTATGGTAGAGACATCTATACAAGTGGAAAACTCAGAGGTGCCGGATTGAAAGGATGTGGTTGTAAATGTTTTTGATCCAAACAACATTCCGTTGAAATCATACTTCCAATATCCATAAGCATCCGTATAAGTAGATCCAAGGAACTCCTTTCCTTGGCAGGGAGATTGAGGACATCTGGTCTCATGGCTATATATCTGAATGAGAGAAAGAGGCAGAGCTTGACCGAATACGACACTTCCCGATCTTTTAAATATATCGGGTGGTTTGATTCTATGATTGGCTGAGTCAAGTAGTGTGAAACCTTTATCCAAATTGCAGAAAAAGGAATTTTGGAAATTAAATATACGATTGCTTGATGTACCATCTATTTCAATCCCTTTATTCAACCTTGTAAAAATATTGTTTCTTGTTGCTGTTGAGTCGCCTATCCAAATATCCCGTGCGTCGGTTAAGTGGATTCCGGTGCTACCTACCGGGTAATAGTCTAATACGCTAAAATCATTTTTCAAAATATGTATAGAATCACTATTGATGATATGAATACAATCTTCCACGGATCCCAGAAACAAATTACCAATAAGTTCGGTGTTTTTGGTATTATCCAGCATTATCCCATTTTTTATATTAGAGTTATTGATACCATTATAAATTCCAATTTCGTTATAGATCAAATGTATATTACGGCTATTAATACTATGTATAGAGTTTTCAGAGTGCCCATTGAATCGATTTGCTCGTATTAAGTCAGTAGAGCCGACACGAATATCCTCACAATGGTCAAGCACGATACCGTACTTCATTGGATAATCAAGATAATAATTTATCGTGCCCAGATGATTATATTCCATCTTCACGTTATGACAACTGTCGAGGAATATCTGCTTGTCTGTAGCGCCTAAGTAATTGTCTATTATGGTTGAATTTTTACACTTAGTCAGTCGGATGTTGTTTTTGCTGGCAGGTACAATGGAATGAGCATTCCTCCCCATATCAAAATAATTACCCTCAATGGTCACATTAGAGACGCTTTGTAAGTCGATACTTGCATTTGTATGGCCGCAAAAAAAGTTTCTCATATAATCATCGGGTGAGCCTCCATCTCCAATAATCATCGTTCCTGATAACGTATCGCCATTAATACATTTTATGCCTATCTCTCCTGCGCCAATTACTTTGTTTAATTGTCGATCTGCACCAAAAATATTTCCTTGAATCAGTACATGTTTATACAACCCATCAAAATAGAGGTCGTTTTTGTTGAATTGAAAAACATTTGTTGCATTACCTCCATTAGGAAATGCTCCTCCTCCGATGACCAAGGTGTCGACACTTTTGACCACTATTCCTCTGCTGCAGTCACTAAAAATCAATGCTTTTACAGATACATTTCCTTTCGTATTTATTAATAAAGCAAAGTCCAATTCCTGGGTTTTTCCGGGTAGCTGGGATCCACTAATTACAATATAAGCTCCGTGTAAATCCATTATGGAGAAATTAAAGTCGGAGTTGGTGCTATGGATAACAGGCAGGTTCGCAGTAGGCTTAATAGTCCACGGCATCGGTGTATTCCCAGGGATTTCAAAAGTGATCTCAGGGTGGATATAGGTATTGGCCAGGAGTATAGCTTCTCTAAGGCTGCAATGATTGGCATCGCATGAGCCGTCATTGACGTCGTCCAAGGAGTTGACCACAATGGGTTGCCCGAAAATAGTTGAGCAACACAGTGTTAGCATAAAAAGGGTATGTATCAAGATTGGATTTTTCATTGTTAAAAGTGTTTTTGGTAAATTATAATATATTGAAATACAATACAAATAGAATCAAATTCAAGGCTTGAAGTACAGTTTTTGCGACGATTCAATTCGTGTAAAATGGTTGCTTTTGATTTATTATAAAAAGCCTTTGTATTTATTTTGTG
>Ga0209582_1000562_pt1 | contig 22123 bp, 25 predicted proteins | sample KloWWTmetKNB5Kit_FD_187176 | JGI IMG/M metagenome (GOLD analysis project Ga0209582, IMG submission 187176) | Active sludge microbial communities from Klosterneuburg, Austria, studying microevolution and ecology of nitrifiers - Klosterneuburg... | ecosystem: Engineered > WWTP > Aerobic digester >...
TAACATACTCAACTCACTCCCATGACTTTGGATTGTCAGGAAATCTATCGGTCGCTACTATTATCAGCTATTTGTCTTGCTGCCATACGTTAAACGTATTGCACCGGACCGGAATATTTAGTCAAATGAGCATCAGCTGTCAGAAGAGTTATACCTTCTACAATAGCCTGAGCAATAAGTAAGCGATCAAAGGGATCTTTATGAATCGGCGGTAAGCATCCGACAGCTACTGCATGCTCACTGAGGACAGGTAGCTCGCTGTAACCATTATCTAGCAGACCACGCCGAAGTAAACGTGGATCAATCTTGAAATCTTCACGGTTTAAGCTGGATTTGATAACGATTTCCCAAAGACTAGCCGCGCTAAAGAATAGTTCGTTTTCAGGAACACTCATTAATGTTTGAGCCCTGGGTGGTAAACGCTCAAAGCCTTCTGCTGCCCACAATAGCAAATGGGTATCTATGAGTAGTTTCATGCACCTTCTTCAAATATCTGAATAATTTCTTTTTCACCCATCTGGTCAAAATCATTTGGCACATGGGTTTGTCCAGCCATAAAACCGAACCGCTTGATCTGAGCAGGCTCGGGCGCATTGAGTGCAATTACCTTAACCATTGGTTTGCCGGCCTTGGCGATGATAAACGGCTCACCTTGAGCTGCCTGCTCAACAAGTCGAGATAGTTGAGTTTTAGCATCGTGAATGTTGTATGTTTGCATAAATATAATCTTACATAACTTAGTTTAATGGGCTTAGTCTACCATGAATAAGTATTTTGAGCTAAGAACATTAAACATTAAAACCAGATTGGTATGGTAAATATTTCTGTACTGAAATAGTACCCAGGGTATGAAGACGCGTAATCGGGAACAAGAAAGTCCATCAATTTGAAAATAATGAAAATATCTTAACAAAGTATTGTGTCATTTTCGTAAAAAAGTATTCTTTATCAAGAAACAAAGATATTGAGCGGACATGTAACCTATAGCGGCTTAATGCACATTGGATCGTTAATCCTGGGATTGTTTACAAAGCTGCTGATAGGGATAGCTTGAATATCTCGGTACATTGAGTTGTCCTTAAGAACTTCTAGCATTTCTCCTTTCGATAAAGTCGTATCCAGCCAAACTTGTTGTGATTCAATAAAGCCGGATATCTTGTTAAGGTAGTAGAACAACTAATTAGCGAGGTGAAGGATGAAGGAATCAATAAGGCGAAGGCTCTATACAGAGCAATTTAAAAAGGAAGCGGTATCACTGGTCACAGCGCACGGCTACACAAAAACTGAACATATTTAATACTGATTTTAATTGAATGTTCCATAAAGTGCAAAGAGGATATGTGGCAATCAATAAAATAGAAAACCCGTAGCATTTATGATTTCGAGTAATGATTATTAGCATTACGAAGTTTTGCGTAGCCACTGGTCAAAAACTGGAATTCAAAAAGGTTTTGATGATATTTTCGCAGGAAATTTTATAAACAGTGAAGCTGTTTTCGCTGCTTTTAGCAAATAATACAGCATCATAACTTTTCGGAAACAAAAAAGTTACTTGATAATTGTATATATTAGGTATGTTATATGTAATTAAGGGGTAAATCGTGTATATCAATCTTTCACTTGAAGTAGAGAAATATCTCCAATCTAAAGTTGACACAGGGTTCTATAGTAATGCCTCGGAAGTCGTTCGTGATGCCATACGCCGAATGTGGGAAGAAGACGAACAGCTTGAAAAACTTCGTGCTGCCGTTAAGTTTGGCGATAAGCAACTCGAAAAAGGCGAAGGGATAACATACAGCAAGGATAGACTCACTCATATTACTGCTAAAGCTTTTGATAATGCCAAGAACGGCAAGAAAGTTAAGAGTGATGTCAAGCCAAGAATATGAACTGATATTATCGCCCCTAGCGGAAGAGGATTTTATTGATATTCTACATATACTTTGGAAACTTGGGATAAAAAACAAGTTATTGTTTATCGTTCAGTACTGGTAACAACAATTCAAAAAAATCCAAGAATTGGTACACTGAAACCTGAACTATCGTCCAAACATAGAATTTTCCCCGCTCGGCAACATCTAATTGATTATTATCAAACAGAAAGCGTAGTAATGATTTCTCGTATTTTGCATAAGCGCATAGGTTACAATCAACATTTAGATTGAGGTCGCACCTAAATTAAATATCTGGCGTTCTTACCGTATCGCTTTCGGACAGGATTTATTTGGTAGCTGGATAATTGAACTTTTAGCTATGGACGTATAGGGGCAAGAGGACGAAGCAAAGCTATCTCGGTTGAAAATAAAACCCAAGCTATGAATCTTGTCGAATAATGCCTTAATAAAAGACTATCTGCCCCGAAGCAGATCGAGGCAAGTTATAGAATTAAGGGTCTAACCCAATATCATAGTATTGCCGCTTTGTGATGTTATGTGGATATGTAATGCAATACTACTAAAATTTATAAGATTATTCGTACAATTAATAATTGTTAAGGAGTGTCCTCAATAATCTCGCTAATATGACATTTCGTTCTTACCGACGATTTATTGAGTTATCTTAACTCAGTTAATAATTAACCCGTAGGAGGACTAACATGGAACATGAGAAGCATGCTTATCAACAGAAAGTTGATGCCAAATTAAAAGAGTGGGATGCAGAAGTTGATCTCCTAAAAGCAAAAGGCGAAGGTCTTGTAGCTGACGCAAAGATTGAGTTCGATAAAAAGATTGAAGAACTTTCTAATCACAAATCGGAGTTATCAGCTTATTGGGATGAACTCTCAGATAATGCCGAAGATACTTGGGATAGTATTAAGGACGAAGCAGAAGAAAAATGGAATAAATTGACTAAAGCTTTTAATGATTTTAAAGACGATATAAAAAGTTAACTTTTTTTAATTATTAAAAAATTGTATATCCGTAACAGAATGAATATCCTTAACCAATTCGTTTGGAGAAAATCATGGGAGATAAGAAACCTAAAAAACCTTCTGATAAAAATAAGCCTGGTAAAGACTCACCAAATAAGAAGTAACAAAGATTTCCCACTAAAAATAGTATAAGAATTTTTTTAGTGGGAATAGACTTACTTATTTATTTCTCAATTTATTAGTACTGCTCTTTTTGCTCCATCAATTTTTCTTTCATGGCGGTGATTTTATCACCCAACTCTTTTAGATCTATTTTTGATTTATTAGCTTTAGGAAATATTTCACCTTCTTCTTTGGCGTGATGATCGACGTATTCGCCTAATACTTTTACTTTAGCATTAAAAATAGCATCTTTTCTAGTACTAGATTGGATCTGCTCAATCAAAGCCGCTACAGAGTCGTGCTCGACTTTAGCTTCATCGATTAATTCATCTATATCCAATTCTTTGCGAAAAGTAGGGTACACCAATTTCTCTTCGATCTTAGCATGCACTAAAATTTCCGTACAAATGCTATTGGCCAATTCACCACGCTCTTTTCCGTCAGCATTGTTGTCAACAAGTAGTTGAAATTGTTTAAAAAGTTTTTTTACTTTTTTGTGATCTGCCATCAATAGTTCAATGGCGCCCGGTAAATTTTCTGCTGTTTCCTTCCCTTTCTTGTCCATCGAAATTTCCTTTTAAATTAGCTTTTTATAATCAGAAGTAAATACACTTAAAGTACCATGAGAGCGTACCATTAGTTATCACTAAACAAATTAACTTAGGATAAATACGATGTCAGATAAATACGAAAAAAAACCGATTATGGCTGAATCACTTGGAAATGCTGGGGAAATTCATCAAATAAACAGTAATGAGCAACAGAAACTTACTACTAATCATGGTCTTCCTATTTCAGACAATCAAAACTCATTAAGGATGGGTGAGCGTGGACCAACGTTGCTGGAAGATTTTGTGCTGCGTGAAAAGATTTTTCATTTTGATCATGAACGCATTCCAGAAAGGATTGTGCACGCGAGGGGTTCTGGTGCCCATGGTTATTTTGAATGTACAGAGGCTATTCCAGAATTAACCAAGGCCAGCTTATTTCAAAAAAAAGGAAATAGAGTACCAGTGTTTACCCGTTTCTCAACTGTTGCGGGTAGTAAAGGATCTAAAGATACACCGCGTGATGTGCGAGGTTTTGCTGTGAAATTTTATACGGAAGAAGGAAATTGGGATTTGGTTGGAAACAATATGCCTGTTTTCTTTATTCAAGATGCAATGAAATTTCCTGATCTCGTTCATAGTGTCAAACCAGAAGCTGATCGTATGTTTCCACAAGCAGCGTCAGCACATGATACTTTTTGGGACTTCATTTCACTGATGCCTGAATCAATGCATATGATTATGTGGGCTATGTCAGATTTTGCGCTTCCGAGAAGCTTAAGGATGATGGATGGCTTTGGAGTGCATACTTTTAGATTTACAAACGCGAAAAATAAATCAACGTTTGTAAAATTTCACTGGAGACCTAAATTAGGGGTACAGGCCACTTGTTGGGATGAGGCGGTCAAAATATCAGGCGCGGATTCTGATTATCATCGTCGAGATCTATGGGAGGCAATCCAGAAAGGAGATTTCCCTGAATGGGATTTTGCCATTCAAACATTTGATGAAGAATGGGCTTTAAAACAGCCTTATGATGTACTCGACGCAACTAAACTGATACCTGAAGAAGAAATTCCGTTAAAAGTAATAGGAAAAATGGTTTTAAATAGAAATCCTGATAATTTTTTTGCTGAAACGGAGCAGGCAGCTTTCTTGCCGTCGAATATAGTTGCTGGCATCGATTTTTCTGATGACCCTTTATTGCAAGGTCGCCTTTTTTCTTACATGGATACACAAAAGTCCCGCTTAGGCACGACTAATTTTCATCAAATACCCATTAATGCACCAAAATGTCCATTTGCTAATTTTCAGCGCGATGGAATGATGCAAACCATAATTCCTAAAGGTCGCGCCAACTATGAGCCCAACAGTCTTGATGAGGTTGGAGAAAATGGTGGTCCAAGAGAGATCCCTGCAGAAGGTTTTACGAGTTTTCAGCTAAATAGCGCATCGAATAACGCCTTCCAAAAACTTCGAATTCGTGCTGAAAGTTTTGCCGATCATTATAGTCAAGCAGTCTTGTTTTATCGCTCACAAACACCTGTAGAACAATCTCATATCGCTTCTGCTTTGATTTTTGAATTGTCAAAAGTAACGCTTGAACATGTACAAATTCGTTTTGTGTCGCGCTTAAGAAACGTAGACGAAGAATTGGCAAAACGGGTTGCGGACGAGCTTTCAATAGCACTTCCAGAAAAGTCTAGTATGGCAAAAGATGTAATCGATATGCCTATATCTGATCAGTTGTCGTTATTAAAGAAATTTAAACCTACGCTGAAAGGTCGAAAAGTAGGCATTTTATTTTCTGAGGGCTCTGACATCGAAATCATCAACAATTTAACAGAATTAATCAAAAAATCTGGCGGTTCCTTTATGCTTATAGCGCCTAAAATAGGCAGCATTAAAATGAAAGACAACAAAAGATTAAAAGCGGAAGGACAGCTCGCAGGTACGCCCTCTGTTTTATTTGATGCTATTGCTTTAGTTTTAAACTTAAAAGCTGCCGAAAACTTATCCAAAGATAATTCCGCTGTAGATTTTGTGCGTGATGCTTTTAGGCATTTGAAAGCTATTAGAATGGATGATAATGCTTTACCTTTGATAAAAAAAGCAAACATTGCAAAGGACGCCGGTATAACAGAGATTGATGCTGAGTTTATTAAAGCGGCTGCTAGAAGATTTTTTGATCGAGAACATGCTTGAATTTAATAAACTGAGTTATTCAATAAGTTGGAAAAAAATAGTTTATGTTTTTCTATTTTTGGTTTTGTTTTTTCTGAGTGCAGGTCGACTGCACTCAGAGAATATTGGCACAGGGAATAATTTGAAATTAAAAAGAAATCCTGTTGATGTATCCAGTAAGTTAAACGATATCTTGGTTAATGTTGAGAAAAAACAAAAAGAAGCTGATGAAAAATCACTGTTGTTAAAAAAAGCCAAGACCGATCAAGAAAAAGAAAGCATAAAAGAAGCAATAGATAGAATTAATAATGCGATTTCGATTGAAAAAACATCATTCGAAATGATTGTAACGGCTGGTACAGAACTAGACGCAGATGAGTCTATGGAGAGTCAGGAATTCGACTGGCAGAAAGATTTACTGGATATTATTCAGCCATTTGTAAAAGAGCTTCATCAGTTTACTGAAAATAAACGTAAATTGGATGTGTTGCATAACAAAATTACTTTTTATCAAGCTCAAATAGAAAAAATTAATAAAGCACTTTTACACCTCTCGCAATTCAACTCGCAAGGATTAAATTCATCAGCGATGGGCGAATTAAATAATATTAAAGATACATGGGAAAATTATTTAAAAGAAAACACGCACCTGTATGAAGTAGCAAAATTGCAACGTGATGAAATGATGCATTCAAAAAATGTTAATAACCTTTCGTGGATTGATAAATTTGATGAGTTTGCATCCGGAAGAGGAGCCACATTGTTTATAGCAATATTTGCTTTTGTTGGAGTTTACTCTGCAATGCTCATTCTTTTAAAAATATCAAGCTGGATAACCATTCGATTCAAAAAAACAAAATCCTCAAGAACTTATTATCAACGCGTTCTTAAGCTCTTGTACCATTTCTTGATGGCAATAATGGCACTGAGTGCTTTCTTTTACGTGCTTGATTTGAGAGATGATCCGTTTTTGATTGCGATTAGCTTGATCATCGTTATAAGCGTTATCTGGTTTCTCAAAAACTCTATTCCTACATATATCGAAGAGATACGGCTATTACTCAATACGGGTTCCGCACGGGAAGGTGAATGCATCATTTACAATAGTGTCCCCATGGTCATTGAGGAAATCAATTACTACACCCAGTTGCGAAATCCTGTTCTACCCGAGTTAAAACTCCGCTTGCCTCTATCAGAATTATTGAAGTACGTCTCACGTCCTATTACTGATGATTCTCCTCTATTCCCGTGTCAGAAAGGTGACTTTGTGATGTTGTATGGCGATATTTACGGCATGGTAAAACACGTTAATCTAGAAACCATTGTTATATCATTGCCTGATGGCACAATGCCAATCACTTATACCATTGACGATTTTTATTCCGCCAACCCGAGAAATTTTTCCTTAGGTTTTACAATTCATTCTGAGTTTGGCATTGACTATGCACATCAAAGCCTTAGTACAAAAGAAATACCTAGTTGTTTGCAACAACAAATAGAAAAAGGGCTTTTATCAGAAGCGTATGGTGACTATTTGAAAGAACTTAAGGTTGAATTTGGGAAAGCTAGTACATCCTTCTTAATTTATCAAGTGACTTGTCATTTGGAAGGGGGAGGCGCAAGTTATTATTTTCAGATACTTCGCGATATCCAACGCTACTCAGTCGAGGCTTGTCAAAAAAATAATTGGGCAATCGTTCCTCTTGAAAACACTTAACCCCAGATCACGGATGATTGTTCTATGGCTGGGATGAATGAAAGAATTTTAGCCGGTATTGGCGCTATATGCGTGCTGACATCATTGAGCTGAGACCTGAAGGACTTTATTGTACTGCGGGGGATTTTTATATTGATCCGTGGCAACCAGTACCTATGGCTATCATAACTCATGCGCACTCTGATCACGCTAGACGTGGATGTGAAAAATATCTATCGAATACGCTAGCAAAGAATGTTTTATACAAGCGTTTAGGAAATATTACATTACAAACTATTGATTATGGAGAAATAATTCGACATCGTGGCGTTCGTGTCAGTTTGTATCCTGCTGGACATATTTTGGGATCCGCGCAAGTGAAAATCGAATATCGTGGAGAAACCTGGGTGGTTTCAGGTGACTATAAAGTAGAAAATGATAACATCCATCAAAGTTTTGAACCGATACAGTGCGATACTTTTATCACTGAATCAACTTTCGGTTTACCGATATATCGATGGCAACCTCAATCCGTAATACAAGCACAAATCAATAACTGGTGGAAAGACAATGCCTCACAAAATCGCACCAGCATTTTGTTCTGTTATGCTTTAGGAAAAGCGCAACGTCTTCTGAGTTTACTGGACTGTTCTATTGGTCCCATTGTGGCACACGGTGCCATAGAACCGATTAATCAAATTTACCGAGAAACTGGTGTCGCTTTGCCGCAGACATATATGGTTACTCAGATAACCGATAAGGTTGCATTAGAAAAAGCTTTGGTTCTTGCTCCCCCATCTGCCTCTAGAACAACTTGGTTAAAACGTTTTGGCCATTTTTCTGATGCTTTCGCAAGTGGTTGGATGCAAATTCGTGGCAGAAGACGTATCAAATCGATTGATCGTGGCTTTGTGTTATCTGATCATGCAGACTGGGCAGGTTTGTTGTCGGCAATTCGCGAAACAAACGCAGATCGAATTATCGTCACGCATGGGTATTCTGAAATCTTTGCTCGGTATCTCAACGAACAAGGATTTGATGCGCAGACTTTCTCTACCAAATTTGGTGAAAATCACGAAAATGACGACTCACCTTTAGATCATTCGATTGAAACATAATGCGTGCGTTTGTAGAGTTATATATGCAATTGGATTCAACTACTAGCATACTTGCAAAAGAACGAGCTTTGCGAATTTATTTTTCTACTGCATCTCCAGCAGATTCAGCTTGGGCAACGTATTTTCTAGCAGGTGGAAATCCTAAACGTCTTGTCAAAACCAGTATTCTTCGCAAGTTGGTTAACCTTTCCACAACATTACCATCGTGGCTTTTCGAAGAAAGTTATGAATCAGTAGGTGATTTGGCAGAAACAATTGCGTTGTTGCTGCCACTTACGCCAATGGGTACCACTGACTCACTGCATGAATGGATGAAAAATTCTTTGCTACCGTTACGGGTCATTCCGTCGGAACATCAAGCCGAATACTTGTTGTCGTTACTTCAAAAGCTTGATTCTACGGGGAAATTCGTATGTCTAAAAATTATTACAGGCAGCTTTCGGGTCGGAGTTTCTCGTTTGACTGTAATTAAGGCTTTGGCTGATTTAGCTGAAATTGATGAAAAAATCGTGGCGCAACGTATTGTCGGACTTGTCGGGATTAATCACATACCAACAGCCAATGATTTTTTGACGCTTATTCAACCTATAGATGCAACAAATAATATTAATCAAACTGGTTTACCTTTTCCATTTTTTTTAGCTCACACTATTCCATATGATGTCAGCGAAATGCCTGAACAATTGGGCCTATCTCAAGATTGGATAACAGAATGGAAATGGGATGGCATTAGAGCGCAAATTGTTAAACGAGGTGGCGAAATCTGGATCTGGTCTCGCGGAGAAGAACTGATTACTGAACGTTTTCCGGAAATAGCTAATATGCGAGAACACTTGCCTGATGGCGCGGTTCTGGATGGAGAATTGGTTGTTTGGTCGAATGATAAGCCCCAATCTTTTGCTATGTTGCAGCAGAGAATCGGTCGATTAAAATTAACCTCGAAATTACTGAAAGAAGTTCCGGTCATATTTATCGCTTACGATATTTTGGAGTGGCAAGGTTTAGATTTACGGCAAGAAACTTTGCTGAAAAGGAAAGACCTATTAAATGGGTTTATTAATGCTAATCCAATACCTGGTTTAAAAATTTCTCCAATACTTTTTGCCGATTCATGGCAAAAATTATCGGAATATAGAGGCGAATCTCGCCAGCGTGGCGTTGAAGGTTTAATTTTAAAACACAAATTTTCACAATATGGTATTGGGCGCACCAAAGAAGTAGGTATTTGGTGGAAATGGAAAATTGATCCATTTACCATTGATGCGGTATTAATTTACGCTCAAAGAGGGCACGGGCGACGAGCTAGTTTGTATACCGACTTCACTTTCGCATTATGGGACAAGCCCAAAAGTGAACCAGACCGTAAACTTCTACCCTTTGCTAAAGCATATTCGGGTTTAACAGACGCGGAACTGCGCGAGGCCGATCAATTAATTCGTAAAAGCACATTAGAAAGATTTGGTCCTGTCACTACGTTGGAACCAACGCAAGTTTTTGAAATTGGTTTTGAAGGCATTGCTCGCAGTAAACGACACAAAAGTGGCATTTCTGTTCGTTTTCCGAGAATTTTGCGATGGCGCAAGGATAAATCGATTTATGAAGCTAATACGCTAATGGATTTACAATCTTTTCTCCCTCATTGAATAGTTCATAAATGGCAGTAAAAAATTTAGGGGCAAAGTGGTTTAAATTACGTGGTTGGAAAGCTTTTCCCTTTCAAAAAGAAGTTTGGAAAGCTCTCTCAGAAAATAAATCGGGTTTGCTCCATGCAACCACCGGATCAGGTAAAACATATGCTGTTTGGTTAGGAGCATTAGCGTGTTGGTCTCAAGTCGTTAGTGAACAACATAGTCATAAAAAAATGCTTCAAAGTAAAGTGCCACTGACTGTTTTATGGATTACTCCGATGCGTGCTTTGTCTGCCGATACATACAGTGCATTAAAAACACCACTAGAAGAACTGAAACTCGATTGGACAATTGGTATTCGTACCGGAGATACTTCTTCTTATCAAAAAACCAAAATCATTAATTCGCCTCCCAGTGCATTGGTTACCACACCAGAAAGTTTATCGTTATTATTAACTAGATCAGAATCATTGAATAATTTTGCGCATTTAAAACTGATTGTGGTTGACGAATGGCATGAATTAATCGGCAATAAACGTGGCGTATTATTGCAATTGGCGCTAGCCAGACTACGGAAAATTTCACCAAATGTATTGACTTGGGGAATGTCAGCAACGTTAGCAAATTTAGATTATGCATTTGATGTTTTGAACCCCACGTCCAACCAAAGATGCATTATTCAAGCTGAAACTCGTCGAAAAATAGTCATTGACACATTATTTCCAGATAAGAGAACACGTCTATCCTATTACGGCCATCTTGGATTGATGATGTTGCCTTATGTACTTCAAGAAATAGAGCGGTATTCTTGCAGTTTAATTTTTACGAATACCCGCGCACAGTGTGAAATGTGGTATCAAGCTTTGCTTGAGAAAAAACCTGAATGGGCAGGTGAAATTGCCCTACATCACAGCTCTTTAGATGCAGATGCTCGACAGTGGGTTGAAGCCGCAGTCAAGTCAGGCAAATTACGCGCGGTAATATGTACTTCCAGTTTAGATTTAGGAGTCGATTTCTCACCAGTCGAAAAAGTGTTTCAAATAGGCTCACCTAAAAGCTTAGGGCGATTATTACAGAGAGCTGGACGTTCAGGACATTCTCCAGGAAAAGTTTCACGTATTACTATAGTGCCGACTTACCATTTAGAATATTTAGAAGCTGCTGCAGTACAGTTGGCTATTAAATTCAATCGTGTAGAACCGAGATTATCACTGGAAAAACCCTACGATGTGTTAGTTCAACATATGGTGTCCACGGCAATGTCAAATGGATTTGTGTCAGAAATATTTTTCCAGGAAGTTAAATCAACTTATGCTTATAGGAATCTCACGTTTGCTGAATGGAATTGGTGCATTGACTTTTTGCATCGTGGGGGAGATAGCCTAACAGCTTATCCAGAATATCAAAGAATAAAACTCGATGAGAATAATTATTGGCAATTAGCGAATGCTAATTTTGGTAAAAGACATCTTGCCAATATCGGGACGATCGTTAGCGAGAGTCAAGTTTCAGTGCGCTATTGGAAACGAGGTGGTTCTAAAAAGACGTTAGGGAGCATTGAAGAAAGTTTTGCTGCAAGACTAAAACCAGGGGATCATTTTATCTTAGGAGGTAATTTATTAGAGTTTGTAAAAATTTATCAAATGATCGCTTACGTTCGCAAAGGTCATGGCAAAAAGAGCTATGTTCCGCGTTGGAATGGTGGGCGGCTTTCGTTGAGTAGCGAAGTGTCAGGTGCAATGCTTAATCAGCTTGAACTTGCGACACAAGCTATTTATAAGGGTCCAGAAATGCGATTTTTGAAGGCTCTATTGGAAATTCAACAATACGTATCAGCAATACCATCTTCAGATCGTTTATTAATAGAAATCTGGCAATCTCGTGAAGGTAGCCATGCGTTTCTTTACCCATTCGCCGGTAGAGGTGTACATAGCGGCCTTGCTCATTTAATCGCTTTCCGACTGGCGACTGCTTCAGAGAATACTTTCGCGATGAGCGTTAATGATTACGGTTTTGAATTGCTTTCATTCAAAACAATTGATTGGTCAACAAATATTACTCATGCAATGTTTGATTGCGATAATTTAGTCAATGATATTGTAAGTAGCCTTAATGCGGGTGAAACTGCTAAGCGACGTTTCCGCGAAATCGCACAAATTTCAGGATTAATTTTTAGTAATTATCAAGGTTCTTATAAAACTGCGAGGCAGTTGCAAGCTTCTTCTAGTCTATTTTTTGAAGTATTTAGTCAATTTGATCCTAACAATCGTTTATTGAAGCAAGCAGAAATTGAAGTACTTAACCAAGAACTTGAGATATCTCGTTTAGGCGATGCTTTAAAAAAAATTCAAACAATGTCGCTGAATTTCAAAATCATACAACACCCAACTCCTTTCTCTTTTCCGTTAGTCTTTGAGCGCTTTCAGGAAACTCTTTCAACAGAGAAATTAACCGATAGAGTTCAGCGTATGCTTGAAAGCATTCAAAATGATTACCCTGATAGGTATTATCAATAAGCGAAATGCATTTTGAAATTGAATGCGCGGGTGAAAATATTTTACTATTATCAGACCGTGCATTGTATTGGCCAAAGAAAAAAACCTTGCTTATTGCTGATGTGCATTTAGGAAAAGCAGAATATTTTAGAAAAAATGGAATTCCGGTTCCTGTTGGGACAACGAAACTAATTTTATTTCGTTTAGACAAGTTGATTTCTCAATATCCTACTGAGAACATTTACTTTATAGGTGATTTATTTCATAACCCTGATTTCCTGAGCAATGAATTACTGAGTTGTTTTATAGAATGGCGTAAACGTACAGTATCTGTGAATTGCTTTTTAGTTACTGGAAACCACGATAAAGTTATTGATAATAATGTTATAACGAACAATTTGCACATATTATCCCCATCACATCACTTGTCTCCTTTTGATTTAACACACAATTTCGAAGAAAACAGTTCGATGTTCCAAATTACGGGACATGTACATCCAATTTATAGATTGAAAAAAGGTTCAATAGAAAAAATCAAATTCCCGTGTTTTGTCGTTCGACCAAAGGTCTTAATCTTGCCAGCTTTTGGAGAATTTGTGGGTGGGTACAAAGTGTCACCTCAAATTAATCAATCGATATATTTATGCTGTGATCAAGACATTATTGGTATAAATATTAATTGAATATTTTTTGAGGGGTGCTATTAATTGCAACATGGTCTTTTTTGCACTAGGTTAGAGACTAGCTTTTATTTTATTGGAAAATATCAAATTTGAGAGTATTTCCAACTAGCTTTTTCAGAAGGAAGAATTCCGGGATGTTGATACAACTTAATTTTTAAATTTTTCGTGACCTGCCGTCAATAGTTCACTAGTTCTTAGTTAATTACAGCCATTTTTTTGTTTTGTTATTAGTTGTACTTTCCTTATCAAAGTTGTTTCTAATATGAAGTAATATCAAGTAAAGCTAAATAATTTGTCATTAAATACTAAGGCGAAATAATATAGGTAAATTCGCCTTAGTTACCATCGTGTTTTTAAAAATATTTATTTCATTGATAATGCTTATGGATTAAGCATCAGATGCACGCTTTTTACCTACGACGAAAAATATAATGGATATAACGACACCTGCTACAGATACTATCCAAGCAAAATTTATTGCTGTACCTGCAATTCCGGAAAATCCAAGCATTCCAGCTATTAACGCAATAATTAAAAATGTGATTGCCCAATTAAACATAGAATTCTCCTGCTGAGATTAAATTGGCAGATACTATTTACTTCGACTGTGACTGAGTGGTTGCGTCATTAATTCCGGAACTTGGTGTGTTAGGGTTTATTTGCTCACTATCAATAGACTTACCTGAAGAATAATCAATAGGTTTATCTACCGAATCGTTGGGGTCTCTGTCTCGTGGTGTTGTCGAATTTGATCTATCTGCAGCATTCGTATGTTCTTCGGTACTTTTCCTTATCCCGTTATCAGAAGAATATTCTTTATTCTGTTTATGATCATCACTAGAACCGGCGAAAAGTTCGTTACTACTAAAGAATAGTGCAGCCATCAAAATAACAAGGCCCATTATGTTATAAAAAAAGTCTGTATTAATTACTTTCATTTTATTTCCTTTTTGATCATGTTAATGTTTATAAACCCAAGATCTTGCATCTTTCTCGGCGAAAATCTTAGCAAGATGTTCTGATTTTTGCTGATTTGAGATACTCTTTTAGATTTGAAAAAAAATTGCTAACGACTAGATACTAAATGAAATAAATTTCGTAAAGATTAACATTTGACGAATCGACATGAAAATTTTTAGCAAATTCCACTTGTTTTACCCACACCTTATATAATCCAGCTTTTAAAAATACTCATTTCTCACTACTTTATATTTTGAACAGCAACGGTTTTTTGATTGATGATCGATCCAGTAAAAGTTATGTATCTTCATTTGGATCGGTATGGAATCTGGTGACAGACGACGTGATGGGAGGTGTTTCCTTTGGTGAGCTTACGTTAGAGAAATTAAATAGTGTGGACTGTATCAAAATGTCGGGTCATGTTTCAAAGGAAAATAATGGCGGTTTTGTTCAAATGTCTTTAAATCTAATGCAAATCGAACCTTTTGATGCTTCCATATACGATGGCGTGGAACTTAAGATTTTAGGCAATAATGAGATATATAATTTGCATATAAAAACGGTTGATTTATTTCGACCGTGGCAATCTTATCGATCCGCTTTCCAAACAAAATTAGAATGGCAAGATATTCGTATTAGTTTCTCAGAATTGGAGCGTCATAGAACCGATGTGCCTTTTCGCAAAGAAAAGATCAAACGTATTGCCATTGCAGCTATCGGTCGGGAATTTGACGTTGAATTGTACTTGGCCTCAATTAAGTTTTATAGCAACTCTTGAAGATTAAATTTCAAGCTTTCCTTCTACCCCTGCGTTATCACCTGACTTATCATCACTTATAATCGCTTTTGCAATGGTAAAAAGAGTCACCAACTTTCCTGCCTTCGTATCCCAGTATCTCACATCGTCAGGCTTGACGCGGATTATACTTGCATTAGGATCATCTTTTCCAGTAAACCAAGCGTTCGCCATTATCGTCCATTTTTCTTCAATAGTTCTTCTATCTTGGTAAATTGTAGCCCTACCAAAGACTGATAAATATTGGAATTCTGAATTATTCATAAAAAACAGTTGCACACGTGAATCTTCACTAATATCAATATTTTTATGACTATCAGCACCGCTGATAAACCATAAATTTCCTGATTCATCGCATTCTTTTAAACTCATAGGTCGTACATCAATGGGCAATTCTGCGAGTTTGGTGCCAAAAAGACAAATTCGCGCTTTTTCTGATAATTCCTTCAGGGTTTTAATTGCCTCTAAATGTGTTTTGTTTTGAATAGTCATGATAGATTTAATGATACCTTTACACTGGTTTGCGATGCAGCCGAGCGTCCGGCGTATTCGGGGTTGCTGTTGTTTAAGATGCTGTTGGTCGGATTTGGAGCGGAGGTCTCAGTGATGAATGGGTGGAAGACATGGAGAACTCAATCTGAATATTATCACCAACTTGCCACATCATCGAAACCGGCAACGAGTCTTTTTGCTACAAACGAAGCGCGGCCAGTGCAAAGATCAGAATAAAACAACGGGAAAAAGAAAAGTATTCGCCAGAAGAAAATCAGGTTAATTTGTAGCACAACAGGAAGCAAAACACCAACTCAGTCTGGTCGACTTACCTACAGATGCGTAGTATCCTGCGCTCTGCTTTACCCTGGTCGAATTTCAACCGTAATGAGGGGTCAATTTTAAACCGGTATCGACACCACGAGTAATATTAGCCATAATATTTTCTCCTTTAAGGTATTAATAGTTAGGAATTAACTATATTTAGTTCCTTTTCAGCTTCGAGCCAGTCATGCAAGGCATCTTCTTCACTACCAATGAATCCGCGTTTTTCCGCCTTGTAGTATGCAGATATTGCGATCTGATTTTGATAATCAGTATTTGTAACATCGAGCATTGAAGTATTTTTGTTTTCTAAGGGCTTATTAACAGATTTTTTTGTATCAGATCTGGTCTCTATAATCTCTACATTTTGCATTTAAAATATCTCCTTTGATTAAGAAATGACAAATGCTTATACCTGAATCAATATACACATGAAGTTTGCTTATTAAACCAGATACTAAGCAAAATTCGAACTAAAAAATTTGAGATTTTTGCAAAAGTCCGTACGGCATTCCTAACTCACTGTTTTTATTGAATAAAAATATTGTAAAATAAGGGTTTGCAAAGACCTCAATTTATAGCTTGTGCAGTTAAATTCTTATCATAGGTAGAGATGTGATAGATTGATTTAAGTCAATTTTTTTATCGAGATTAAACATTAGTATTTATAAAGCGTCTTTTTAATCAGAAAAATTGGCGCTAGTTACTTACTCACAGACTGCTTTTTTATTGTTTAATTCATCAATAAGGTAGTTATTGGCTTTGAAACAATTAATTATATTTTTAGTGTTCGAGAACTGATAATTTTCCAATTTCGGATACTACACTTTCAATATCGAACTGAACGTGTTTTACCTTGATCTCATCTAATTTTCTTATTTCGTTGCTACGCTCTTCCTCGTAAACGCCTAAACGACCGACAATAATACGCAATTTTGGAAAGCCGGCTTTAACTCGCTTACAAATATAACGAATATGGGTCATACCGCCTGGAGGTATGGATAAAATCACTAGTAATTTCGGTGATTTTTCCTCTATATTTCTTAAAATATCAGAAACCATAATACCCGATGGCAAGGGAATTAAATCAATTCTATTAGAGTCAATAATATTTTCCAGCACATCAACCATCAATTGGTCAGGAATGTCATTTTTAGCAGGAATAGCTAACACAATCGATTTAGGTAAATCAATGCTTGCATTCTCTTTTTGTAGGATGTCGATATTTTCTTGTGTTTGAGATTTTTCAACAATTTCGCCGAAACGTTGATCTTCAAGAATACTTTTTGTCAATATCGTAATTCTATTGTGGTCTTCCTCGTCTAATTTATTGGCACGCAAATCAGATCGAGCTAGTGACAATGCGGGAATAATGACTTGATCTAGTGCACTGGCGATTGAATGGTCTTTAATGTGTTCTTCTACAATTTCGCTGGCTTCATCCTCATCGTCGGCTAATAGTCGTTGGTAATATCGATGGTCCACCGATAGCGTAGGCTTATCTCCAAGTAAAATGTCCAGGAAACCCAAAAATGGCACATATCGTCCTAACACGGCGAGGCAAACAGTCAGTGGAGATGCCAGTATCATTCCAATTGGTCCCCATAACCATGTCCAGAATGCCACTGCTACTAATAGTGCAGCTTGTGAAACTCCTATACCTCGACCATATAGTACAGGTTCTACTATCATGTTTGTGATCAACTCTAATACTAAAAATAGAGCGATGACTTTAATTGCGATTGTCCATTCTGGCGAAATTAGTAAACTGAGTGCGATAGGCAGCAAGGCTGATAGCCAAGCACCGAGGTAAGGAATGTAGCGTAATAAAGCCGCAAATCCTCCCCATAATATAGGGTAAGGTACGTCTAAAAGCCATAATCCAACACCTACCGCTACGCCATAGCCACAGTTGATTAATAGTTGTACCAACAAATAACGACTAATTCGTTCACTCGCATCACTTAATGCACGGGTGGTGTCAGTCAATCTGCCCACACCAATAAGAGAAATAAACCGATCGCGTAAGTCTTCCCGGTTAATTAGCATGAAAATAACCAACACGATGACCAAGCCTGCATTTGCTATTGGTTCCAACACGGGACCCAATACATCACCCAGCTCGTTCAATCTAAAGGGAGTTTCATCAACGACTTTGACTGGACTTGCTTTTTGTAATTCTACATCGTCAGGATTAGCAGATAGCCCTTTGCTGTTTTTTCTGGCCTCTTCTAATTGCAGATAAAGTCGCTCGGAAACATTACGAATTTTATCGATTAAACTGTCTCGTCCATTTTCATTGAGCTGAGAAATCTTTGTTTTAATATTGTCTTCATATTCTGGATAAGTGTCTACTAATGTATTGATTTGTCGTGTAATTGCATAAGATGCGCCTAGAAAAACCGATAAAGCAACTATCGTCACTAACACAACTGAAGGTACGCGAGGAATTTTGATATTTTCGAGTCGGTTAACTGCAGGAATCAGAAGAAAGGTAATCAGTATCGATAAAGCGACCGGAATTACAATAACTCTTGCCCAATACATAAATCCTAAAATAATAGCGAGTCCAATTAGCATTGAAATAGAAGATTGTTGCGAATCTTGGGCAAATATTGAAAATTTCATTAATTTTTTCCTAATTTTTTGTTTGTTATTTTGTTTAATCCAAATTAACTAATGTTAGCTTAAGAATTTTATTTTCTCGTTAGAATACTTGTTTAAACATCAATTAAATTTCCAGAATAATGCTTATGAAAAAAAATGATTACCATTGAACAAGGGCTTTATTTGAGAATTTCAGAACATCCTAATGGTCCGACACCTTTTCCAATTCAAAGTGGATTTAACATCAAAACGGCGTATAGAGCATTAGGAATTTATAATCCTTCTGAAACTTCTGATGCCTATTTCATATTTTCTAATGATCGAGATGAAATTTGGTTCATTTCCAATCGTCATTGTCGATCAGTTTCCATCCGTAATGACCTTTTAGAGTTTCGAATTCCCCTGGAGAATCTTAATGACAGGTAATACATTATCTTCTCCTGTTACTGAGAATCGATTAGAAGGTATGCAGTTTATAGCTAATTTTAAGAATTGCTCTTGCGATCCCATCCATCTGACACAGATCGACTATTTATTACAACGTTGTGTTCAAGAAGTAGAGAATTCTGGACTTAAGGCGCTAGCTAATTGTTTTCATCAATTCGAAGGAAGTGGTGTTACAGGGGTAATCTTATTAGCCGAATCTCATTTTGCCTTTCATACGTGGCCAGAAATTAGATTGGTGACATTTGATCTGTATGTTTGTAATTTTTTGCAAGATAACACTGAAAAAGCTTCAAAATTACATGCTGCTATGAAGTTATTCTGGAATCCGCTTATTTCTGAGGAATATATTATCTCACGTGGAAAACTCCCCTAATTTTGTTATACCCAATGAATAAAAACAACGTTGAAGAAGAAAAGTTGTTTTGTGAAGAAATTACATCAGATTTTGGATATTTTTTAAAAAATACTATCATTTACGAGGATTTCTACAGTTTTCATCAGCATATCCAGATACTGAATTCACCAACTTTCGGAAACATTCTAAGACTAGATAGCATTTTTCAATGTAGTGAGAACGATGAATTTTTTTATCATGAGCCGTTAGTTCATATGGCAATGTTGTCTCATCCCAATCCGAAGCGTGTTCTTGTAGTAGGTGGAGGGGACGGTGGTGCGGTAGAAGAAGTACTTAAACATCCTCACGTTCAACTTCTTGATCATGTAGAAATTGATATAGAAGTGATTCGATTAAGTATCCAATATTTAGAATCGATCAACAAAGCAACTATGGTAAAGCCTGATTCTCGCTATCGCTTAATCATCGCTGACGCTCTCCAATATCTCTCTCAAGTAAATATTAAGTACGATGTGATAATTCTAGATTTAACTGATCCAGGAGTTATTTCAAATGCGTTATATTCATCACATTTTTACCGTTTGTGCTGCAATGCTTTGACTGATGACGGCGTTATGAGTCTGCATTTGGCTGCACCTTGGTTACAAACCGCCAATTGCTTAAAATGCATAGAGAAACTACACCCCTTTTTTAAGAACACTAGTCCATTCTTAGTCAATGTTCCAATTCTTGGAGGACAATGGCTAATGGCGCTATGTACAAAAATGAGCTCCACTTTGGATGAAAGAACTACTCTTTTTAATGATGAATATCAAGCTCGATTTGAAGATTTAACTAAAAAAGGTTTGAAATTACTAACACCTGAATATTTACTGAGTCTTAGAGAGTTGCCTCTATATCTTAAACAATTGTTTTAATAAAAAATTTTTAATTACAATACATTTTTATTGATAACTTACTAATAAATAATTAAAAATTATTATCTCTCCAGGTCTAATTCTCCGCCTCTTGGGTCGTAAGCTGGTTAAAACATTGCAAGTTTGAAGAGCGTATTTAATACCTGGACGCTTGCGGCGGAGGTGTTTATTTATAAGTTTGAGGTTTTGGTCCTACTATAAAGAACCACAACACCAAGCCCAAAACTGGTAAAAAAACTATAACAGCAATCCATAAAATTTTTGAGATCCCGGAAAGCGACTTATTACTGAAAATATTGAATATAGCCAACACATCTAACACTAAAATTATTAAACCAAAAAAACCACCGATCATATCCATATTACAAACCCTATAACGTTAAACTATTTTGTAATGCCAAACCTAAGGATGTTCGATCAAATAAACGTTACAATCGTTTTAATAATTGCGTACCCAACTCAAATAAGCTCGGTGGTAGGGGTTTACCTTTTTGTGCGGCATTTACTGCAACACCGGCCAGAAAAGCCATCCCTACTGCTTTAATAGGGTGTTCTTTAATAACGCTTAAGGGATCGACACTCGTCGACAAACTGCGTAGGCGCTTCTTGGCTTCTTCAACTGCTAGCGATTCATCCGAACGGCTATCCATATCATCATTCCCATCACAAAAAAACAAATACCTCCCATAATCAGATAAACCTGATACAACGGTAATTGCTCAATTAAAAAATAATAGGCGCCAGCCATAAAGAAAATCATCGCCACCACAAAAAGTAACGCAGCTACACAAGCTACAATGATGATCACAGCGGTGCTAATGAATTTCTTTTGAAATAGCTTGCCTTCTGATTCAGCTAAATCAAATAAACCAATAAGTGTTTCCGTAATTGCTTTCACAGATTTACTATTTACTGTCTGTGATACGGGAAATGACATACCCAACAAAAAAGGCAATGGCGACACTTGCCACCGGATTTTTTCTAACGCGAGCGCTGATTTCTTCTAAACCATCGTCGGCTACATGCTGCGCATCACGTACTTTGTCGGCTGCCTTCTCGGAGTATTGTTCGAATTCTCTTTCGATTTTATCGCCAAGGTGTTCAACACCTTTTTCACTGATTCTTTTTATCTCTTTCATCAATTCGCTTACTTGAGTTTTTAGCATTGTCAGCTCTTGTTTTAACTCAGCTTCAGTTTTGGCTTCCTTGAGATCTTTTAAATTGTTGACATTAAGATTTGTAGCGGGACTAGGTGTCGGTGTTTTTTCCTGGCTCATCATGCTCTCCTTATCAATTTAAACACTGAAAATCTACAAAATTTTTTTATTGCTATCTGTACCAGCATGACCATAAACGTAAACCCAGATGCTCACGATCATGTAAACAATAGCACTAAGATGAGATCAGCCATTTATCAATTGTTTAAATGAACAAAAATAAAAAAATAAATTCTTGTTTAACCTATTGAAGAATATATAAATTAAATTGCTGATTAGCAAAAGATAAATAATTGATGTACTAAAGTTAATTCATAGCTTAGAGAAGATAAATATTATGCGAATCGTTAGCTCGTTATTACTGAACTAAATTGTTTTAGCAAGAAGCTAACTTTTAGTAGATTTTTCAATTGAATCTTAGGAGAAATATTATGAACTGGGATCAAATCGAAGGAAACTGGAAACAACTCAAAGGTAAAGCGATCGAAAAATGGGGTGATATTACTGACGATGAAATGGACGTTGTCGCTGGTAAAAGAGATCAGCTCGTTGGGAAAATTCAAGCGAAGTACGGAGTCACAAAAGAAGAGGCCGAGAAACAGGTTAAGGAATTTTCAAACGA
>Ga0209582_1000565_pt1 | contig 22052 bp, 22 predicted proteins | sample KloWWTmetKNB5Kit_FD_187176 | JGI IMG/M metagenome (GOLD analysis project Ga0209582, IMG submission 187176) | Active sludge microbial communities from Klosterneuburg, Austria, studying microevolution and ecology of nitrifiers - Klosterneuburg... | ecosystem: Engineered > WWTP > Aerobic digester >...
CCGCAACGTGTACAAATCGATCCGGCGCACACGCAATTCAAAACGACTCCTTCGCGCGTGTTTCGGGACACGCGACTTGCGCTTCTTGCGAATGAGTTGGGCGACATAGTTTATTCAAAGATCAGTAGCAACCAGCAACCAGCCACTAGCAACTAGCATGAAAATCTCCCTCATCGCCTTTGGCACGCGCGGAGATGTGCAGCCGATTGTGGCGCTGGGCAAAGGTCTGTGCTCGGCGGGCCACGCCGTGCAGGTGGTGGCGGGCCACGACTTTGGCGATTGGGTTCGAGCGCACGGGCTGGGCTTTGCGCCGTTGTCCGTGAGCATCCGAGACATGATGGAGAGCGAGGATGGCGTGGCATGGGTGGAAGCGGGCGACAAAATGGCCGAGATGCGCCAGATGAAAGCCCTGTTTGCCAAAGTGGGGTTGCAAGGCTGCCACGATATTGAGGCCGCGATTCAGGGCAGCGATCTGGTCATCGGCGGTCTCACCTCGGATTTTGCGGCGGCCAGCGCGTGCGAAAAATTGGGTATCGCGTATATGGGCGCGGCGTTGCAACCCATGTATCCTACCCGCGCGCCCTGGGCCACCGTGCTGCCTTTTTGGCCGTTTGGCGGGAGCCAGCTCAATGTGCTGGCGGGCAAGGTGGCTGGGCGGTTTTTGTTTGGCGTTTTTGCCGATGTGATGCGCGAATACCGCGCGGAGCTGGGCCTGCCAGCATGGTCGTATGACACGTATTACAAACGGCTCAGCCACACGCCCGGCCTGTGCGGGTTTAGCCCGCAGGTTGTGCCGCCGCCAAACGATTACCCATCCAGCATGAAAGTGACCGGCTACTGGTTTTTGGATGACGAACCCGGCTGGCAGCCGCCGCCCGACCTGGCCGCGTTTTTAGAGCGCGGCAAGCCGCCGGTTTACATTGGGTTTGGCAGCATGACCAGCGGCGATGCCCGCGCCAAAAGCAACGCGGTCATGAGCGCCATCATGCAAAGCGGCCAACGCGCGGTGGTGTTGCGCGGCTGGGCCGGGCTGGCTGGGGTGGATGGCGCCCAGACCGGCGATGATGTGTATTTTCTCAATTCCGCTCCGCACGCCTGGTTGTTTCCGCGCATGGCCGGGGTGGTGCATCATGGGGGTGCGGGCACAACCGCGGCTGCGTTCCGCGCGGGCGTGCCGCAATTTGTCATTCCGCATTTTGCCGACCAGCCGTATTGGGCGCGGCGGGCGCACGAGCTGGGCGTGGCGGTTAAGCCGGTGGACAAATTTAAACTTAACGCGCAGTCTTTGGCCGATGGGATTAAGGCGATGGTGACAACCCCCGCGCTGAGCGAAAACGCCGCGCGGCTGGGCCGCCTCATCCGCGCGGAGGATGGGGTTGGGGAAGCTGTGCGGGTGATTGGCGAAATTTGACCCGGCTACGGAAAAAGCGGGGGCATGGGCGGGGTTGGAATCTCGTCCATGTCCGCAATTTGCAGGTTCAGGGCGTCAATCGAAACTTGAATCTCGCGCATGGAAGTGCCGAGCGAGACGAGCAACAAGATGAGGCTGAGGCCAAACACCAACCGAGCCACATCAGCCAAACCAGCAAAAATGAGGAACATGCACAACACGCAGCAGAAAAAGCTGGTGATGCCCGCGAATTGCATGTTGCGTATCAGCCCCATCCGGTAAGACAGGTTTTTGAGCTGCCCATGAATTTTTGGCTGCGGGTTAGCCTGATGCCGCGCGTATAGCTCGCGGGTGAGGTTGGCCAAAGTGAGAAAACGGTTGGTGTAGGCCAGCAGCAGCAAGGAAATGGCTGGGAACAACAACGCGGGTGTGGTGAGGGTGAGTTCAGTGGTCATAGTTAAAACGCGTCGAGCTAAAAATCAACTTTTTGATAGTGCTGCACAACTGGGAAGGGATCGTAAAAGTGATGGAGCAACGCCCGCCAGCGTTGGTATTCGGGCGATTTGCGGAAGCCGATCTCGTGATCTTCCACGCTGCGCCAATGCACAAGCAGCGCATATTTGTCGGCTTCGTCCAAACAGCGCTGAAGCTCATGCCCTAAATAACCGGGCATGGAGGCGATGATGCTTTGCGCTTCGGCAAACGCGGCTTGGAATGCCGGCGACTGGCCGGGTTTGATGTTGAGGATGGCAATTTCGAGAATCATGGATTGATGTGTTTGAACTTGGGCAAAAATCTTTTTTGCGCGTGAATGACTATCTTGAGAGTATTCTACTAACTTGATTATTCTTCGGTAGAAACAGGAATAATCGCCTTGCTTTCCTAGTTTGGGCTTACTCACAAACCAAAATCGTCATTCCCGCGCACGCGGGAATCTATAACTAACCCATAAAATGAGTGCCGAGAAACACGGATTCCATTACATTTTTGGTTTGGCGCGGTATAGATTCCCGCATGCGCGGGAATGACGGATATTCTTTTGGTTATTTGACACACATCTTGCGTAAGACGAGTGTATTTTTCCTTCGTATTCACCTGCTATATCAGCAAATATTCAAGTTTGTCGAACACTAACTCAAGATTGTTTCTTCGCGCGTGATGCGCACGCCGCGCTTGTTTAGCTCGCGGGCGAGGGGCGCAAACGGCACATCGTTCAGCGGGCTTATGATGCCGGGGCCTTTCAGGGTGCCATCGGCCAGCCAAAGCGCGCCAATGCCAATGGTGAAGCCAACCGTGCGGCTCATGGCGCTCAGGCCGGTGGCGAGATCAAGATAATCCACAATTTCGTAGCGCAGGCGTTTGCGCTGCCCGTCTTTTTGGCCGATGAGGTCCACCCGCACAATGGCGATGTCGCGCTCGCCGGGGGCGTATTGCAAGTGCGGCCCCATCACCTGCGAGAGAAATTTGATGCGGTTGACCGGCGCGCCCTCCACCATGACCGGCTCACGATCCAGAAGATGCAAATCTACCAGCGCCTTCCAAAACGCGGCGTGGCCGGGCCAGCGCAAAGTGTAACGCCCGGCGGCCTTGAGCGATTTTGGATCCACGCCCAGAATGCCAGCATACTCGGCGGCGTCGCCGTTTGGATACGATTCCAGTTTGCCCACGCCCTCAATCTCTTCAATCGTCACATGCTCTGGCGAGAAAATGGTCATGCCGTCAATCTCAACCAGTTTGCCATCGCGGATCATGCGCGAGTTGCGGCGATACGCGTCCAGAGCGCCCTCAAACGACCATGACACTTTGTAATGGATGGGGTTGTTGGCCGCGCTCCATTCCGGGATGCCGGAGCCGTAGCTGTGTATTTCTTCAATCACATCCAGCGAGCGGGCGCCATCGCCCAGCATCACCAGGTCAAGGCCGGGGTCGAGGCCAAATTCTGGCAAAAAGGTCAGCCCCTTGGCGCGAATCTGGGCATCCAGTTGCTTGAACTCCGGGCCGGGGTAAGACGCGTTGATGAAGTTGACCCCGCGTTTGAGCGCCGCCCGCGCCGCGTTTACCGCAAACCACTTGGGCTGAAGGTCAATCACAATATCCACATCGCGCTGCATGGCGCGGTCAAGGCTGTCTGGGCTGGAGCCATCCACATGAATACAACTGACCTTGTCCTCCCATCCGCGCTGTTTTACGTGCGCTTTCAGCATATCAAGATTGGCGTCGGCGGCGGTGATGTTATCCAGATGCGAGTATTCGATGAGGTCGTGCAGAACGGCTTTGCCCTGCATTCCTGCACCAAGGAGGAGGATGTTCATGGTGGCTTGATGATAGCGCGTCTGCGCGGGCATCAGTTGTCACCAATCACGGCACAAACTCAACTTTGTCAAACCCAGAATTGATCAGTATGCGCTCAATCGCGGCGCGGGCATTTTTGTCGGCCTCGGCAATAATTCCGGCTTGCACCGCTGTTTCGGTGATGGCTTTCACGGCCTTGTCACGCGCCACGCCTTCCAGGTCTTTTGAGGCGGGCAAAAGAATCAAGTTGGTGCGGTCATACACTTTGGTCGTGCATGGCTGGGTTGGGTCATCAATCAAGTAGGTGTCTAGCAGTTGCGCCTTTGGCAAATGCACCCGCGCGGTTTTGCCATCTGCGCTCACGGTGATGTCGGCATCGGTCATTTTGGACAGGTCAACGCCCGCCTTGACGCGCCCGCACGCCAGCAAAATCAGCCGTTCGTACACCACATTGCCCACCCGCGCCTGATCCGCCTCGACGATGGTGGAGAGCAGCGTTTGCACGGTGGTCAGGTCGGCCAGCGCCTTCACCTGCTGAATCATGGGCGGGCGTGCCACCACGGTTGGGGTGCGCGGCGCGGCGGCCGTGCCAAGCACATTGGCCGGGTTGGCGCTGTTAATCACGCCGCCAAAACTGCTGATGGCAATGCCAATGATGAACGCCGCAAGCACCAGCCCGCCCGCGATGATCCCGCCCGCAATCAGGCACCCCATTTGGTTGAATGGGGCAGGGGGCGGGGTTTGATTCTGGGCTGGTTCGTTCATTCTAAAAAGAAGTCGTTTGCTAGCAGTCAGACCTGCGCATTATTCTTCTTCGTCTTTTAGCAGGCCCAGCTCTCGCAAATGCGCGTCCAGCGCCATGTTGCTTGGCTCGGTCAGCTTGGAGCCATCCGGGAAAAGGATGGTGGGGATGCTGCGAAAGCCGTTATTCAATGACTTAACCGTCTCGGCGGCATCTTTGTCCTCGTCAATATCAATCCACTGATAGGGAATGCCAAAATCGTCAAAAAACCGGCGGGCGCGGCGGGTGTCTCCGCACCACATCGCCCCATAAAATTTGATGGCTTGTTCACTCATTTTTAATGACCTCCATACGTTTTATACGCGCAGGGCTATTTTACGTTGCATTTTTGGCGAAAGGACCGGGATGGCGCAACGTTAAGAAGCCGGACGGCTAAACTGGGCGCCGCGTTAAAAGCGTCCATTTGGTTGTAGAATTTTGCTTGTGAGTAAATCTCGTTACGCTGCCCGCCCAGATGTCTCTCCAGACAATGCCGCGCTGGATGATCTGGTTGTCCGCATTGTCACGGCATCGCATCCGCAGAAAATTATTTTGTTTGGGTCGGCGGCGCGGGGGGAAATGAATGATGAAAGCGATTTGGATGTATTGGTTGTTCTGCCAGAGACCTCAGACCGGCGCAGCGCAAAACGCGAGATTCGCTCCAACTTGTGGCAATTTGAATATCCCGTAGATGTGATAACGGCCACGGAGCGCGAGTTAGCCGAATATAAAAGCCATCCGGGTTTGATGTATGGCGCTATTCTGGAAGAAGGGCGGGTGATTTATGCCGCAGATGAACATTGAGCCTGGTTCCGCCCAAGATTGGATGCGTTTTGCGCAAAGTGATTTGGCTTTGGCGCGGCATTCCCCTCTAGAGGGCGTTTTGCTGGAGACCTTGTGTTTTCACATTCAGCAGGCCGTTGAAAAAGCTCTGAAGGCCATTTTGATTTATCACGATATCCGTCCACCTCGGACGCATGATATTCAATCCATTGTTCTATTGATTGAAGATCTATTCCCGCTGCCAGATTGGATTAGCGAAGCTGCGTTCCTGACAGATTATGCAATTGGAACCCGCTATCCTGTTTTTGAGCCGAGGATTGGCGCGGATGAATACAAACAGGCATTGGAAACAGCTCAAAAAGTTGTTGATTGGGCTTCCAGCCGCATCGCGTAAATAGCGTGAGTTGTCGTCCTTGAAACTTTCCGCTTTATCTCAGCATTTGGCACGTTGGAAAAGATAAAACACTTGCTGTTTGCCAAATGCGCTGGCATTAAATTTCTAGTGCGTTTTAAGATGCTTCACTAGAAATGCCACCGTGCGTTCCCAGGCCAGCGCGGCGGCCTGGGGATGAAAATTCTCCGGGCGGTTGTCCTCAAAAAACCAGTGACCCGTGCCGGGGTAAATATGCAGCGTAAAGTCATGGCTGGCGGCGTGGGCATCCTGCGCCATGCGCTGGGCTTCGGGCAGGTTTTCCCATTCGTCGGTCTCGGCAAAATGCGCCAAAGTTGGAACGCTCAGCTTGTCCATGGGCATGTCGGCTGTGCCATAAAACAACGCAAGGGCCGATAGGTTTTCTGGCTGGGTCAACCCCAAATGAATCGCCCACGCCGCGCCCATCGAGAAGCCCATCGCCCCAACCCGCGCGTTTTTGCCCGCCATTTTGCGGAACTCTTGCAAGGCCGCCTCCGCCACTTTCTCGGTGAAGGCAAAATCACGGGTTTTCATCAAGGCCATCGCGTCTTCCACCGTGTTGACCACTTTGCCATCGTTCAAGTCTGGGGCGAAGGCCATAAACCCGGCCCGCGCCAGTCGGTCGCAAAGAGAGATGAAGAATGGCGAAAGCCCCCACCACGCATGAAGCACCAAAATGGGCAGGCCGCCCTGCGCGGGTTGCGCCAGATACGCGCCAACCGGTTTGCCATCTACCGCAAAAGAAATATTTTTGCTTGTTGTGCCATCTCCTTCAACCAGTTTTTTTAGCCCGGCCAAAATAGGGTTTTCGCCATCCTCTGGTTCTTTTGGCTGATGGGGTTCTTGCGGGCGCGGATCGTCTTGGATGATGGTAAGCGTGGTTTGTCCATGCGCCTCCTCCAGCGTGTATGTCATCGTGAAGTAATTTTCGGGCTTGTCCTCCAAGTCGGGGCGCGGGAAGAACAACGAGTACTTCGCCAGCGTGTTTGGCCTTACCTCCAGCACAATGCCCTTTTGCTCAAAAATCTGCCCTTGAAACTCATTTCTAAACACAATTGAGCTGCCTGCGGTCCAGTCGGTGATCAAATCCGAGCCATATTGCCATTGTTTCACTAACTCCGGCTGGGTGATGGCCTGCCACACCTTGTGCGCAGGTGCGTGAATCAGAATTTTGGAAATGGTTTGGATGGACATGATAAAAAAAACTCGCAAAGAGTTTCATGTCTTTGCGAGTGGTAAACAATTGACCAGATTTTTCTTATGCGTTGCGAATCACGCACATCACGCGGCCTTGAATCTCGGCGCGGCGGGCGTCCACGTAAAACGGGGACATGGTGGGGTTCTCTGGCTTGAGCTTTAGGCGCTTGCCTTCTTTGAACACCCGCTTGAGCGTGGTCTCATCGCGATCCATTAGCCGAACGGCGGCCAGGTCTCCGTTGTTGATATCGTTGACTTTTTGCATTACCACGATGTCGCCATCGTTGATGAGCGCGTCAATCATGGAGTTGCCTTTTACGCGCAGGGCGTATAAATCGCCGGGCGTCTTCACCATGCTTTTTGCAATGTAAACGTATTCCTCCGCGCTGCGCAGCGCGTCTGCGTCTGGGGTAGGCGCGGGCGCAGATGCGACAATCACGCCGACCATCGGCACGCTGAAAATATCGCGAGGGCTGGCTTGATGCGGGTCGTTTAGCACCAGCCCGCGAGAGCTGCGCTCGCGGCGGGCCAGCATCCCCATCGTCTCCAGCGCCTTCAGATGGTAGCTCACCATCGAGGTGGAGCTGACCCCCGCGCCGGTTTGAATCTCGCGCACGGTGGGTGGCAGGCCGTTATCCGCCTCGTATGTGCGAATAAAATTCAGGATGCGCTCCTGCAATTGAGACATTACGCCGCTGCTGTGTCGTGCCATTGGTCCTCCACTCAAAAAATCATATATCGGTCTGAACAGTTGTTCTAGATTGTATACGAACAGGCGTTCTATGTCAAGTGCGGCTTTTTAGAAATGCAAAATGCAAAATGCTGAATGCAAAGCCCAGCGACCAGCAACCAGCCCCTAACCCCCAGCCTCCATCCCCTTTTACAGCTTTTGCAAAAACCGCAGGGCGGTCTCGGCCACCACGTCTGCCACCGCCGGGATGCTGGCCAGGTCTACCCATTCCTGGCACTGGTGGAATTTGTCGCCGTGCGGGCCAAACACAATGCACGGGATCCCGCCCTCGCCCGCGATTACGTTGCCATCGGTGATACCGCCGATGTAGTCATAGGTTGCGGCGCGCCCTTGCGTGGCGCGGTAGGCTTCGTCAAACGCACGGCGGAAGGGGTGCGCCGCGTCGTCAAAAGCCCACGGGGTGTAATACGGGTCTTTGACGCTAAACTCAAACTGCGCGGGAGAATGAAGCGAATCGGTAAAGCCGCGCATTTTGCCCAAAATTTGCTCACGCGTTTCGCCCGGCACGGTCAGCCGCGTCACGCTCACGCTGGCCTTCTCTGGCAGCGTGACCACATACAGTTGGCTGCCCGCGTGAATGCCCAGCACCGCCTGCGAGGACGGCGCTTGCGGATGTTTGAGCGCGGGCACGGCCGCATCCACCCCCGCCGCAAAACGTGCCGCTTCAACCCCGGCGTTGATGCCTTCCCAGGGGCGGAACCCGTGCGCGGCTTTGCCCGTGACGGCCACATCCACCAAAATTTTGCCCGGCCCGCCAATGCAGGCGGCCTCAAAATGCGGCTCGGTGATGATGCAGCCATCGGCTTTCAGGCCGCCATCCACCAGCGCATGAGCGCCATACGAATACGCCTCTTCGTCGGTCACGCTGCTAAAAATGAGGGTGCCGCGCCACAGATGTTTGTTGCGGGCCAGCTCGCGGGCGGCCAGCATATTGGCGGCCACGCCGCTTTTCATATCTGCCGCGCCCAGGGCATAAAAAATATCGCCCTCGCGTTGGCCCTGCCAGGGGTCGCACACCCAGCCCTCGGCGGCCAAAACCGTGTCCATGTGGCCGTTTAGCAGCAAAGAAGGGCCATCCCCATTTTTGATATGCGCCAAAACGTTGGGCTGGCCGTTGTGCGTGGTTTGCAACTCGGTTTTTATTCCGCAATTTTCCAGCCAGTTTGCGCAGGCTTGCTGGGCGATGGCTTCCTCGCCGGGGTAACTGCGAATGCCAACAAGCGTTTTGAGGAGGTCGAAGGCTTCTTCTTTGCTAAAGTTCATGATGGGTGGGGATTGTAATGTGTAAGCAACTTCCAAATAACATCTCACACTTTACACGCCACACCTTACACCGCGCATTCTTCGCCGAGTTGGTTTTTCTCTGTTAAGCGATAATCTCCCCAACATTCGAGAAGCATGTCTATTCGCATTCGATTGACCTTTTGGTACGCCTTTATTCTGATAGCCGCGTTTATGATATTCGGCGCGGGGGTGTATTTTGTGGTCTGGTTTACCCTTTCGCGCCAAACCGATGTGGCGCTGTATGACACCGCCCGCGCCATTTCTGATGAGGCGCGGCCCGCCATGGAAAACGGCCAGCTTGTGGTGGATGTGCCCGCGCTGGACATGTTCCGCGCCACGCAGATTTACGCGCAGGTGATTGACAGTGACGGCTCCATCCGCAGCACCAACGCGCCTGCGCTAACCGTGCTGCTGGATCAAAAAGCCTTCATTGAGGTTGCCCAGCAGCCAGACATGGGCAAAACCTCGCTCTGGTCGCAGTCTCAGCATGGCACAAATATATTGCGGGTGCTCACTTTGCCCATGAGCACGGCTTACCGCGACCCAATCAGCAAGCAGGAGCGCCCCAAAGTGCTGGGTTATTTGCAGCTTGGCTCCTCGCTAGACAACATGCAGGGCGTGGTGAACAATTTGTGGACAACGCTGCTGTTTTTGGGGCCGCTGGTGGTGGGCGTTGCCACTTTGGCCGGATGGATCATGTCGCGGCGGGCGCTGCAGCCGGTGGATGACATTACCAACACCGTGATGCGCATTTACCGCGCGGAGAACCTTGAGCAGCGCGTGGATGTGACCAGCGGTGATGAAGTGGGGCGGCTGGGCAGCGCGTTTAACGAGATGTTGGAGCGGCTCTCGGCCTTGTTTCAGGTGCAGCAGCGGCTGGTGGGTGATGTGTCTCACGAACTGCGCACGCCGCTCACGGTCATACGCGGCAATGTGGATTTGATGCGCGCCATGCGCAGCGGCGACCCCGAATCGCTGGAGGCCATTAGCAGCGAGGCCGACCGCATGACCCGCATGGTCACTCAATTGCTCATGCTCTCGCAAGCCGATTCTGGCCAGTTGCCAATGAAGATTGAGCCGCTTGACCTTGCGCCCATGCTGATGGATGTGGAGCGCAACGGGCGGATCATTGCGGATGACCGCGTAAAAGTGACCGCCAGCGCCCAGGAGCAATTGTTGGTTCAGGGCGACCGAGATTATCTCAAGCAGGTGCTGCTTAACCTCGTCGAGAATGCCATCAAACACACGCCGGATGGCGGCGAGGTGACCGCGCTGGGTTACGAGCGCAACGATATGGTGTATCTCTCGGTCAGCGACACCGGCGGCGGGATTGCGCCCGACGCCCTGCCGCATATTTTTGAGCGTTTTTACCGCGTGGATAAAGCCAGGTCGCGGGCGCAGGGTGGGGCGGGGCTTGGTCTTGCCATTGTCAAATCTATTGTGGATGCGCACGGCGGGCAGATTCAGGCATATAGCACGCTGGGCAAAGGCTCCACGTTTGTGGTCACGCTGCCCGCGTATCACCCCAACCTGGTTTAGCGAAACCATGACCCCAAAACCATCTTTCAAATCGCCGCGGCGCGGGCCAAACATGCTGGTGATTTTTGCCGTTGCGCTGGCGGCGATTGTGCTGCCCGCCGCGGCGTTTGTGGCTTACACCGCCATCACCCGCGTGAAGCTGGACAACGGCACAATTGTGTACGCCACGCCAGAGAACCTGCCCATTTCTCAGATTGGAACGTGGCAGGGCACAGACCGCATCAATGTGCTTTTGTTGGGGATTGATCAGCGGCCGGGCGAAAACCCATCAACCACCCGCACAGACACGATGATTGTGCTGACCCTGGACCCGGCCACAAAAACCGGCGGCATGATGTCCATCCCGCGGGATTTGTATGTGCCCATCCCCGGCCACAGCACAGACCGCATCAACACCGCGCACGCCATTGGCGGGCCAGAGCTGGCCAAAAAGACGGTGGAGTTTAACTTTGGCATCCCCATCCAGCACACCATTCGCGTGAATTTTGACGTGGTGATTTATTTGGTTGATTTGGTGGGCGGGGTGGATGTGTATAACGCGGCGGACATTGCCGACCCAACTTACCCAGACAACAATTACGGCTACGACCCGTTTTATTTGAAGGCGGGCTGGCAAAAGCTGGATGGCAAAACCGCGCTTAAATATGCCCGCACCCGGCATAACAGCACCGATTTTGAGCGGATGAAACGCCAGCAGCAGGTGATGATGGCCGTGCGAGACAAGGCGTTGCAGGGAGACACCATTTTGCGCTTGCTGCCTCAAACGCCGCAAATACTTTCCACGCTCCAGAAATCCATCACCACCGATTTGACAACCGCCCAGTTGATGCAGCTTGCGCTTTTGGCGAAGGATGTGCCGAGCGACAAAATTGTGCGCGTGACGATTGATGAGAACGCCACGCAATATTGGACAACCCCGCAAGGCGCCAGCGTGGTCGTTCCCGACCGCGACAAAGTTCGCGCCCTGCGCGATGCGTTGTTTAGCGGCGTGGCGAACAGCGCCCCGGTGAGCCTGACCCCAGAAACGGGCAAAATTGCCATTTTGAATGGAACGCAAACGCAAGGGCTGGCCTCTGGCACAAAGACGTTTTTGGAGAGCAAGGGGTTTAGCGTGGCCCAAATTGGCGATGCGCCGCAGAGCGCAAAACAAACCGTGATTTTGGCGTATCGCCCGCGCGATGCCTACCTCCGTCAGGTTGCCGCCGCGCTGGGTCTGCCGCCCACCGCCATCACCAACCCGCCCGCCGGCACCCCAACCGGCGATCTTGACGCGGCGGTGATTCTGGGCGATGACTTTAAGTTGCCGAACAAGTGATTGGTTGCTGGTGGCTGGTTGTTAGTTGCCCACCAGCAACCAGCAACCAGCAACCAGCAACTAGCAACTAACCGCCCGTTATCCCAAATTTTCCCAAAATTTAAGCCTTAAGAATAGCTTTGCCTATTGCGATATTTCGCATTTTTGCTACAATTCTGAGCGTAAAGTGGGTTAAAGTGGGTCAAAGTGGTGACCATGACCTGCGAACGAGTAAAAAACAGTCAGGATTTGGACGCAAAAAATGTTTTTAGGTGAGTATCGCTACACCCTGGACGAGAAATTTCGCTTGACCCTTCCGGCGAAACATCGCTCCTTGCTCACAACCGGCGTGGTTCTCACCGCTGGAACCGATCACTGCATCTGGATTTACTCGCAAGAATCGTTTAATGCCGTTGCCGAAAAAATAAACACGTTGCCGCTCACCGGCGTAGATGCCGCCGAGTTCCGCCGCTTGTTCTTCTCCAAGGCCAACGATGCCGAACTGGACAAGCAGGGGCGGGTCATCGTTTCCGAGCAGTTGCGCCAATACGCCCAAATCAGCGCCTCTTCTGAGGTGGTGGTCGCGGGCGTGGGCCGATACATTGAAGTTTGGTCGCCCGCGCTTTGGACTGCGATGAAAAACAAAATTGAAGAGACCAAAAAGGTCACAGATTGGGAGAAGGTGCAAATTTAGGTGAGCTATGCACAAGCCGGTTCTCCTGACAGAGGTTCTCTCTGTATTGCAGCCTAAAGCGGGCGGGCGATATTTGGATGTGACCCTGGGCGGCGGTGGTCACGCGGCGGCAGTTTTGCAGGCCAGCGCCCCATCTGGCCGGTTGATGGGCACCGATGCTGACCCGGAGGCCATCAGCCGCTGCAAAGACAAGCTGGCCGAGTTTGGCGAGCGCGCCCAAATTGAGCAGGCCTGGCTGGATGACGCGGTTGCCGCGGCTCGGCGGCGCGGTTTTTTGCCTTTGGATGGCATTCTGGCCGATTTGGGGCTTTCATCTTTTCAGTTGGATGAGGCCGGGCGCGGGTTTGCCTTCAAAACAGATGGGCCGCTGGATATGCGTTTTGATAACCAGCGCGGTCTGAGCGTTTCGGAATGGATTGATCAGGCGGATTTAGACATGATGACACAGGTGTTGCGTGAATATGGCGAGGTGGAGAACGCGCGGCGGGTGGCCGATGCGGTTCTTTCCGCGCGTCCGTTGCGCACCACCCAAGAGCTAAAGCGGGCGGTGGAGCGCGTGGTGCGCCAGCGCGCGGGCAAGCGCATTCACCCGGCCACCCAGGTTTTTCAGGCGTTGCGCATTGCCGCCAACGACGAGCTAAACCGCCTGAGCCGCGCCCTGCCAGAGTTTATTGGCGCGCTGGCAACGGGCGGGCGGCTGGCGGTCATCACCTTTCATTCGCTGGAAGACCGGATTGTGAAGGACATTTTTCGAGACGAGGCCGCCGAGGTGGTGGCCTTGCCCGGCTTTGGGTTAGATCAGCCAGAGAAACAGGCGCGGGTCAGGCTCATCACCAAAAAGCCCATTGGGCCAGGCGAGGCCGAGATTGCGGCCAACCCTCGCGCTCGCAGCGCCAAGTTGCGGGTGGTGGAGAGGATTTAAAGAGCGAAAGGTGAATTGAAATGAAAGACGCGCTCAAATTTCTTCGTTCCATCAACCTAAGCGTGAAGCAAGCGGCGATTGTGCTGGCTGCTTCTGCGGTGTTGTTCACCGCGTTGCTGCTGGCGTTTTTGAACATCAGCACGGGCACAGCCGCGGCCAACCGCGAGTTGGACAGGCAGGCGCAGCAGGATCGCGATTTGACCCGCGAGATCAACGATTTGCAGACCGAGATTGGCAAACTTACCGCCGCCGACCGCATGGAGCAGCGGGTGAAAGACGCGGGTTTTGTCACACCTGCCAAAGTGGAGCATTTGGTGGTTGCCAGCGATGGCCTGACGACGACGGCGACGATGACGAAATAAAAAATAGCGAATGCAGAGCGGCTCTCAGCACTTAGGACTAAAAATGGCATCTAACAAACGATTGAGTTTTTTACTGATCGCATTTATCACCCTGATTGGGGTGGTGTTTGCGCGTACCTCGTCGTTTTATGTGGTCAGCGCCAGCGAGAAGAAATCATCGAGCGGGTTGCTGGTGGGCGAGAGCAAATATATGCCCATGCGCGGCGTCATCACCGACCGGATGGGCGCGCCGCTGGTGACCACGCAGGCCTCGTATAACATCCGGGCGCAAACGCGGCTGATGGGCGGTTTGCAGGTCACAGGCGAGATCACCAGCACTGTGCGCCCGCGGCTAACCGTGACCGACACCGGGCGCATGGCGAACCTCATCGCGCCCGTGATGGGCGCATCTGCCCCGGCGCTAAAGGCCAAACTAGACACGCTGGTGATGGATTACGCGGGCGACCGATACAGCCCGACCATGTTGTTCTCTAATGTGACGCTTTCACAAACATACGCCATCACCACCGCGCTGAGAGAGCAAAAAATTGCCGGGATTGAGCTGGAGGAGAGCGCCATGCGCGTGTATCCGCAAGGCGACCTGGCGGGGCCGCTGCTGGGGTTTGTCAGCTTGCAGCCGCTGGGGTACACCGGCGTGGAAGGTTATTACGAGCAAAAGCTGGCTGGCGTGGCGGGAGAAATCAACCGGCGCAGCTTGCTGGATTTGATTAGCGTGACCGAAGAAATTGATGGCGCGACGATTCAACTTACGCTTGATTCGGTTTTGCAAAACTACGTGGAAAACCGGCTCGCGCAGGCCATTAGCGCAACCAACTCCAGCGGCGGCTCGGTCATTGTGATGGATTCTCGGACGGGCGCGATTTACGCCTGGGCCTCGGCTCCTGGGTATGACCCGGCCAAAGCCACTCAAATTGCAAACGAGCAGGGCGCGGCGGTTCTGCGCGACCAAAACATCTCGGATGCCTACGAGCCGGGGTCTGTAATGAAGCTGCTCACCATTGCCGCCGGGCTGGACTCTGGCAAGATTTCTCGCACGCAGTTGTTTAACGACACGGGCAAATTTGATGTGGGCGGACAGTACATCTACAACTCTGGCTACAAAAAATATGGCACGGTGGATTTGGTGGATGTGTTGCAGGAATCCATAAACGTGGTGGCTGCGCAAATTGCCAAAGACATGACCGCGCCCATTTTTTATGATTACATCAACCGCTTTGGGTTTGGCCAGCGCACAGGCATTGACCTGGCGGGCGAGACGGTGGGGCTGGTGCGTTCGTATAACGATGCGGGCTGGACCCGCGCCGACTTAGCCACGAACAGCTACGGTCAGGGCATTGCGGCCAGCCCGTTGCAAGTCGTCAGCGCCATCAACGCGCTGGCAAATGATGGCGTGATTGTGCAGCCGTATGTTGTTCAGCAGGCAAGCTACCCAAATGGCAAAACCGAGACGCGCCGCCCGGTGCAGGTGCGCACAACCGTCTCGGCGCAAACGGCAAAAGCCGTGCGAGAAATGGCCGCGCAATCTATCAAAGATGGAATGCCAAAAGCCATGATCCCCGGCTACACGCTGGCGGGCAAAACCGGCACGGCCAACTGGTACAAAAATGGCAAAAAAGCCGATACCACCATCCAGTCATTTGTGGGGATTGTGCCCGCATCGCAGCCACGCCTAACAATTTTGGTGAAACTGGATGAGCCGAACACAGCCTATGCCAGAGACAGCATGGGGCCAATCTTTCACGATATTCAGGAACGCGCAGTGCGTCTGCTGGGCATTCCGCCAGATGTGGTGGTGAAGAGTCCTTGACATCATGATCACCTTGCACGACATTTCCCTTGGGATTGGAGCGCAACCGCCGCAAACGGTTGCGCTTGATCGCGTTGTACATCATTTTGAGATTGACTCGCGGCAGGTGGAGCGCGATGATGTGTTTATCGCCTTGCCCGGCGAGCGAGCCGACGGCCATGACTACGTGAGCCAGGCGCTGGCCCGCGGCGCCCTGGTCGCCATCGTGCGCAAAGACCGCGCCGTGATGGCCCCCGAAGAAAAACTGATTCGCGTGGATGACGTGCTGACCGCCCTGCAAAAACTGGGCGCGTATTGGCGGGCCAAATTTCCAACACCGCCTTTGCGGGTGATTGCGGTGACGGGCAGCATTGGCAAAACCACCACCAAGGAACTGGCCGCGCAAATTTTGGCGCTGCGCTTCAACACGCTTAAGAATGAAGGAAACCTGAACAACGAGATTGGCGTGCCGCTAACCTTGTTGAACTTGCGGCCATACCACGAACGGGCTGTGATTGAGATGGGCATGTATTTGCGCGGCGAGATCGCCTCGTATTGCCAGTGGGCCAGGCCGCATGTGGGCGTGCTCACCATGATCGGGCCGGTGCATCTGGAGCGGCTGGGCACGATGGAGAACATTGCCCTTGCCAAGCGCGAGTTGATTGACGCGCTGCCCGCCGCGGCTGATGGCGGGATTGCCATTTTGAACAACGATGACCCGCGTGTGATGGAGATGGCGGCGCACACTCGCGCTCGCATCATCACCTATGGCCTGACCAGCGCGGCGGATGTGTGGGCCGATGACATCGAAAGTCACGGGCTGGATGGCATTTCTTTCCGGCTGCATCATGGGGATGGGGCGTGGATGGTGCACGCCCCGCTGCTGGGCCAGCACAGCGCCCAGACGGCGTTGCGCGCGGCGGCGGTGGGCTGGGGCGAGGGCATGAACTGGGAGGACATTGTGGAGGGGCTGAGCCAGCGCACCGATCAGTTGCGCCTGTCTGTGCTGGATGGTCCGCACCATTCTATTGTGCTGGATGACAGTTATAACGCCAGCCCAGAGAGCACGATGGCTGCGCTGAATTTGTTGGCGCAGTTGAGCGACGGCCCGCGCGTGGCCGTGCTGGGCGACATGCTGGAGCTTGGCGAAGACGAGGAAAAAGCGCACCGCGAGATTGGCTGCCGCGCGGGCATCGTGGCCGCGTATTTGGTGTGCGTGGGACCCCGCGCAAAATGGATTGCCGAAGAGGCCATCGCCTGCGGAGCAAAGAAAAGCAACGTGGTTTGTGTGACAAACAACGCCGAGGCGCTGGACGCGCTCAAGCGCATCATCCGCGAGAAGTCTGTGATTCTAATCAAAGGTTCGCGCGGGATGGTGATGGAAGAAATTGTGCAGGGTTTAACCGGCGTGCAAAGCGCCCATTTTGGGCATAAGGGATGAAATGAATAAAGCGCCGTTAAGCGCTCTGGGCGGTTAAATCGCTTGGAGCACTAAAGAGCGCTAATCACGGAAACATGGAAAATTCGATTCGCGTAGCGGGGATGGGAACCTGTCTTTTGATGGGCGGTGTGACATTTTTTGTCGTGCTGCTGCTGGGCCGGCCTATCATCGCGCTGCTCAAAAAATATCGCATAGGCAAACAAATTCGGCTGGATGGGCCGAGCAGCCACATGGTGAAGACCGGCACGCCCACGATGGGCGGCATTGTGTTTGTTGGGCCGGTGCTGGCGCTTGTTTTGGGCATGTATCTCATCTCGCGGTTGCTGGTGCGCATAACGCCAAACTTTGGCGGGGTGGTGCTCATTGGCAAATCGCTCGCCATCCCCATGCTGGTCATGCTGGGGTTTGCCATTTTGGGCGCGGTGGATGACTACATGGGTGTGCGCGGCGTGCGGCGCGGCGAGGGGATGCGCGGGCGCAGCAAGTTTGCGCTGCAAATTGTGATCGCCACCATCGCGGCGGTTGTGATGAATCTTGGGTTCGAGATCAGCAAAGTGGGCGTGCCGTTTGTGAGCGCACCAATTGATCTGGGGCTGGTCTGGATTCCCGTCGCCATCTTCATTATTTTGGCGGCGGCCAACGGGGTGAACTTTACGGACGGGCTGGATGGATTATCGGCGCTGATCAGCTTTTTGATTTTTATCGCCTACGGGATCATCGCATATTTGCAGGGGCAGGTTTTCCTCACCATGTTGTGCATGGTCATGGCGGGCGCGCTGGCGGGTTTTTTGTGGTTCAACGTGCATCCGGCGGCGCTGTTTATGGGCGACCTGGGCAGCGAGGCGCTGGGCGCAACGCTGGGCGTGATTGCGCTGATGACCGGCCAGTGGCTGGTGTTTCCCATCATCGCCATCATCCCAGCCGCAGAAGTCATCAGCGTGGTGATTCAGGTAGGGTGGTTCAAATACACCAAACGCAAATATGGCGAGGGCAGGCGCTTTTTTAAGATGGCGCCCATCCACAACCATTTTGTGCAGCTTGGCTGGAGCGAGCCGCAAATTGTGCAGCGGTTCTGGCTCATCGGCATCATCGGGGCGATGGTTGGCATTGGATTGGCGGTTTTTTAATTACGAATTACGAATTGCGAATTACTAATTTTTTCGAGTTACGACGAGATGAAGACAGAGAACGTGATTCAGAACAAGAGTTATGCGTTTGCGATTCGCATCATTCGTCTGTATCAACATTTAACAGATAAAAAGAAGGAGTTTGTTCTTTCCAAACAGATATTGCGATGCGGAACAAGTATTGGCGCAAATGTTGAAGAAGCGATTGGCGGTCAATCTCGCGCAGATTTTGTTGCAAAAATGACGATTGCTTACAAAGAGGCGCGAGAAACAAGTTATTGGCTTCGCTTGTTAAAAGATACGGATTACCTGACACAAACAGAATTTGAAAGCATTTTTGCGGATTCGGAAGAGCTTTTGAAAATCATAACCTCCATCCAAAAATCTACAAAAGTGTCAGTGCAAATTAGTCATTTGTAATTAGTAATTAGTAATTTAGAAATGTGGCTTAACAAAAATGTAGTCATCCTGGGCGCGGCGCGGCAAGGCACAGCTTTGACGCGCTGGCTTGTGGCGCAAGGCGCGCGCGTGACCTTGAGCGATGCGAACACGCAGGCGGATGTGTCCAGCCTGAGCGACATCGCGGGGAAGATCACGTTTGCGCTCGGCGGGCATCCCATCACCCTGCTGGATGGCTGTGACGCGCTGTGCCTGAGCGGCGGCGTGCCAATTGACCTGCCCATTGTGCTGGAGGCCAAACGGCGCGACATTTTGTTGAGCAACGATTCGCAAATCTTTTTTGATGTGTGCGCCGCGCCAGTCACGGGCATCACGGGCAGCGCGGGCAAAACCACCACCACCACGCTGGTGGGCGAGATGCTCAATCACGGCTTTCGCGGCGAAGGGCGCAAAGTGTGGGTGGGTGGCAACATTGGCAACCCGCTCATTGGCGTGGCGGCCAAAGTGCGCCCCACCGATTTTGTGGTGATGGAGTTGTCCTCGTTTCAGCTTGAGTTGATGACGCGCAGCCCGCATGTGGCTTGCATCACCAACATTACGCCAAACCATTTGGACCGGCACGCCACGATGGAAGCCTACGCCGCCGCCAAGAAACACATTTTGGATTTTCAAGGCGCGGAAGATTGGGCCGTGCTGAATGCAGATGACCCGGTTTCGCGCGAGCTTGTCCCGCATGGTCACGCGGCGTGGTTCAGCTTTCGCCAGCAGCCTTTGGGCGATGGGGCGTGGATGGATGAACGCGGCGACTTGCGGGTGCGGGTCGCATCGCGCAAACTGGACGCGGCCATTTGCAACCGCAAAGACCTGCTTTTGATGGGCGATCACAACGTGGTGAACGTGCTGACCGCCGCGCTGGTGGCTGGCATTAACGGCGCATCGGCGCAGGCCATGGGCCAGGTGGCGACTACCTTCCGCGGCGTGGCGCATCGCCTGCAACTGGTGAGCGAGGCGCGCGGCGCGAAGTGGTACGACGACTCCATCGCCACCGCCCCAGAACGGCTGATGGCCGCCCTGCGTTGTTTTGACCAGCCGGTCATTTTGCTGGTGGGCGGGCGAGATAAACATTTGCCCTGGGATGAAGCCGCGGAGTTGATGGCGCGGCAATGCAAGCACGTTATTTTGTTTGGCGAGATGGGGCCAATGGTGCAGACCCATCTGCAAAAAGATACGCCCAACACGCTGGTGAGCACATTGCACGAGGCGGTTCATGCGGCGGCGGGCGTGGTTGGGCCGGGTGATGTGGTTTTGCTCTCGCCGGGCGGCACCAGCTACGACGCCTTCAAGGATTTTGCGGAACGCGGAGACGTTTTTACCAGAATTACGAATTACGAGCTATGAATTCCGAATAAAAAATTGGGATGAGTTAGCGCTCAGAACTTAGGACTAAAAATGATACGAGACACGCTTTCTACCACACGCGGCACAAGGACGAAGCGCGGCGAGAAATCGCGGGCGGCCAGAATGTTGGCGATGTTTGAGGACAACGGGCGGGCCAGCCCAGACCGGATGCTCATCATCGTCATCGCTGTGCTCAGCGTGTTTGGGCTGGTGATGAATTACAGCACCACCTTCGACTGGTCGGCGCAAAACTTTAGCGGGCCGTTTGAGCTGTTTGCCCGCCAGTTGGCCTTTACGCTGGGTGGTTTGGCGCTTCTGGTTGTGCTGGCGCGGATTGATTATGCCTATTTGCGCCCCTTTGCCGTGCCCGCCATGTTGGGTATTTTGGGTGTTCTGGGGTTGGTGTGGGTGGTGGGCGAGGCGAGATTTGGCGCAACGCGCAGTCTGAATGATGGCTCGTTTCAGCCCAGCGAGGCCGCCAAACTGTTCATCATCATTTACGCCGGGGTATGGCTGGCCTCGCGCGGGGAGCAGCTCAAAAGCATAAAACTGGGGTTGGCCCCGTTTGCCGTGATTGTGGGCGCGGTGGTGGCGTTGGTCGCCATCCAGCCAGACATCAGCACATCGGTGGTGATTATGCTGACCGGCGGCGCGATGCTGTTTGTGGCGGGTGTGCCGTGGCGGCACATCTTTTTGATTGGCGGCGTGGCGGGCATTTTCTTTGTGCTGGCGGTGCGGTTCACGCCGCACGCGGCTGCCCGTTGGGATGAGTATGTGAAGATGGTGACCAACGAGGCGGAGCTGAACTGGCATCTCACGCAGGTTCGCAACGCCATTGTGAACGGCGGGCTGTTTGGGGTGGGGCCGGGCGCGGGGTATTACAAGTTTGGCATTTTGCCCGTGCCGTTTAGCGATAGCATTTACCCGGCCATTGGCGAGGAATTTGGCTTGCTGGGGTTGACCCTGACGCTGGGTTTGTTTGGCGCGTTTGCGTATTTAGGAATTCGCATTGCAAAAAACGCCGACTCGAAATTTGGGAGATATCTGGCGGTGGGCGTGACCACATGGATCACCGCGCAGATGTTGTTGAATGTGATGGGCATGATTAGCTTGCTGCCCATGCTTGGCGTGCCGGTGCCGTTTCTCAGCAAGGGCGGTTCATCTGCTGTGATGGCGCTGGCCGCGTGTGGTGTTTTGCTCAGTGTGTCGCGCGGGACCGCCGCCCGGCGGGCGCTGCCAGAAGCAGCCCCGCAGGAGGAGGATGGTTTTGCGCGGCGCGCCAGACAAAATATCGGAGGACAAAAACAAACTCGTGCGAATCCTGCTTTCAGCCGGTGGAACAGCCGGACACGTGCTGCCGGCGTTGACCGTGCTAGACGCGTTGAAGACCTTGCTGGCGCAATCGGCCTTGGCCCCATCCGCAGAAACGGCGCCAGAACCCGCCAGCGGTTTGCCGCCCAAAACCGAAGCGGCGTCTCTGCGCGAGTGGAGCAGGGCGAAAGCCTCCTCCGGGGCATCGCCCGAAATATTGAAGGCGTTGTTCGTGGGCGAGGAACAAGGAATGGAACGCGCTCTGGTGGAACGCGAAGGAGTTGATTTTTTGGCGATACAAGCGGGCGGTTTGCATGGTGTTGGCGCGGCGAAGGCAGTGAAGAACGGCCTTCGCCTTGCGCTTGGAACGCGCCGCGCGTTTGGCATTGTGCGCCAGTTTAAGCCGGATGTGGTTTTGCTGACCGGCGGGTTTGTGGGCGTGCCGGTGAGCGTGGCCGCGCGGGCGCAGGGTGTGCCCAGCGTGGTGTATTTGCCAGATATTGAGCCGGGGTCGGCGGTGAAGTTGATGACGCGCTTTGCGACAAAAGTGGCGACCACAACCGAGGCCAGCGCGGCGTTCATCCCCAAAAATAAAATGGTGGTGACCGGCTACCCGGTGCGGCAGGTCTTTGCCAAAGTGGGGCGGGAAGCCGCGCGGGCCAAGTACACCATCGGCCAAAATGAGAAATTGCTTTTGGTGTTTGGAGGGAGCAAGGGCGCGCGGAACATCAACCGCGCCCTCACCGCGCAAATTGGGGATGTGTTGAAGCTGTGCAAAGTGATTCATGTGACCGGCGCGGGTGATTTTGTCGAGGTGAGCGCCATCCGCGAGGGCTTGAGCGTGGAGCAACAAGCGCGATACGCCGTGTTTGCGTATTTGCACGAGGAG
>Ga0209582_1000566_pt1 | contig 22020 bp, 19 predicted proteins | sample KloWWTmetKNB5Kit_FD_187176 | JGI IMG/M metagenome (GOLD analysis project Ga0209582, IMG submission 187176) | Active sludge microbial communities from Klosterneuburg, Austria, studying microevolution and ecology of nitrifiers - Klosterneuburg... | ecosystem: Engineered > WWTP > Aerobic digester >...
TGGTGATGAATATGGCTACACACAACATAGCAGGAATCTGATAATTAAAGATGAAAGGCACCTGAAAAACTAATTGTAATAAATAGGACACAATTAAAGAAAGTACCAATCCCACCAAAAATGCTGCCGAATAAACGATAAAAATTACTGTCAGATAATTGTTGACAATTAATGATCCGGGCATACCGTAAGCCAATAACGTTCCTAGGTTTGGTTTGATTTCCTCTATATGTCTCGATATAAAACTATTAGTAAAAATAAATAACATTAATAATGAGAATAATATAAAACCAGCGGCAAGCACTTTTGATATAGCTCCAACCTCAGCGAATAAATGTCTGGATTTAATGATCTGCATATCTGGCTCAAGATTGTTTTGCAAACAAGCTTGCTGAAACACTTGTACGCTATCCAAACTTACAAATTTAAATTCTAAATAATCCGGAGTGAATGTTTTGACTGATTCTGTTTCTACATAGTCCAGCGTATATTTATTGTATAATAAATTCTTCTCTACTTGCTTATTGTTAATCTCTGTCGTGCGGTCCATTTTATCAGTGAAAGACCAGTAATCCGAAAGAGTAAATTCGCAGGAATAAAGTTTGTTGTTTTTGTCTATTTGTAGGATCGTGCATTTTTCTTCCTCTATGTTTTTTAAGATTTGATGAGCCCTTTTGATGATACTGGCAGTATCTAACATGGACATGAGTGTGTATCTGTTACTACTACCCAGCGTCGCAAAATTGGTCTTATCGATGCTTTGATTATTGATGTAAGAAAAATCATCTGACACCATGAAATCTGAATATTGTGGAAGGTTTTTTACCACCGTATGGACAGGAATTAATACGAATTCTTTTGCCTCCAGCTTCATTGGAATCATCTTCACCGTGTAAGGATCATATCCCAGATCTATTACCATGGATTCCGTTACTATGATGCCATATTGTTTATTGACATCGGTTTTTTCTAGCTTCAACGACTGAATGATATTTTCACTAGCGCTACCTGTTAGCTCTTTATAGAGTTGATCTCCCTCCGTAAATGTTCTCCCTTTGTACGTTTTAGCCATTCCTGTCTTGGGATTACTAAATGCTATAAACTCATAATGAAGTTCATTTACTTTTTCGATTTTCAGCCTGCTTTTCAACGGTTCGGAAGAAAATTTTTGTACGATGGATTTAACCATGGCCACTCTGTCCTGATCTACATTTTTGGGCGTGGCGACTTGGATATAGTTAGCAAAAGGGTTATTATATTTTTGATTGATCTTTTGCAGACCAAATATGGATTGGTTCAATGCGATGATCAACAATGCAAAAACAAGACACAATAATATAAATTGATTCTTACTATGACGGACCATTTTAGCGATCTCGTTTTTAACGAAAATATTCCGGATCGCTTTCATAACAAATTTATTATTTCAGATTGATCAATACTTTCATTTGAAATTTCATTAACCCAATCTTGACCTTTTCTTTCAAAAATGTTACCGATGACTCCCATTTGTGTCTCTTCATCTACTTTTAGCATGATGATCCTATTTGCAAAGTTGCATGCTAATGGAAGATCATGTGAAACGATGATGGCTGAACTGCCTGTATTGCCAATATTATCTTTAACCATGGTCATCAGTGCTCTTGCTGTGACCGGATCAAGGTTACCTGTTGGTTCATCTCCAAACAACACAGGTTTTTTACTAAGTAATGCCCTAAGAAATGATATACGCTGACGCTGTCCACCGGATAGCATTCTTGTATTTTGCGCCATAAGATGTTCCGGAAGATGTATCTCCTTAAAAGCATGACGAATTTCATCCATAGCAGTTTTGGAATCCTTTCCGGCCAGCAGCATTGGAACTAAAATATTGTCACTTGCACAGAAATGTTCCAAAAGATTATTCTCTTGAAAAATAAAACTAAAATGATCATTTCTGAATTTGGAATGATTAGCAATCTTTTGTGGCCACAAGCCAACCATGTCCGTCTCCACTTTAGTTTTATTATCATAAAAAATCACCTGTTTTGCATTCTTGCTATTGAAGGTGTTGTTCATAAAACCAAGTGTTTCCAGCATAGTGCTCTTTCCGGAACCGGATTTTCCGACTATAAAAGTGATCTGTCCTGAATATATTTTCAGGGCATCCACGCTCAGTACCGTTCTATTGGAATTATATCCGCAAGAAAGATTTGTAATTGAAAAAAGGGCTTGCTGCATAAGTTTAAAAGAAGCTTTCGTCTAAAATATCATCTAAGGCAATCCAGAAATAAAGGTTTTCTGAATCTCCTTCATTTCTAAAACAGAATTCGTAACGTGCACCACTTTTATAGATGTCGTCCAGTTTTAATTTGAGCTCACTAAAGCCTTTTGCGATTTGTATGATTTCTTCATCTGAATAGACTCCGGCTTTAGTTAGATTTTTTAATTCCTTTTTGGATAATTTGTCAAATACTACGACGCCTTCTACATTGAGTCCGAGAATGATCTCTAGTGTTTCACTCATGTCCATTTCTCCAACTGCAGTTCTGTTATTCTGAGAGCTTAATGTTAATACTAGATCGGTAATAACATCTTTTAGCGCCTGTCTTAATTCTGACATAGAATACCCTTTGGTATATGCATTTGCAACGTTGCTTAAGCTATTTTTGAAGTCATACAATTCATTTTTCGGAAGAAACATTACATATGAATAAGAATTGTATTTAGCATTTGGGAATTTTTTTGGTAAATAAGCTTCTTGAAATAATTGATATTTTTCTGCCAGGAACTTGGACATAGTGGCAGGGTCGATACCTTTCATTTCTTTTTCCAAAAACCTTAAAATAAAGGGCTGAAACTCTCCCGGACACACATCTATGCTCTTTCCCGTTTCGACTATTTCGTACAACACTTTCATTTGGTCCTCTCTTAAATCATTGCATTCCTCAATAGCCTTATTTAATTCTCTTGAAAACTTTGATGCACTTAATTCCTTATTCAACTCAGTGGAATAAAACCCATAGAAATTAACACCGGCTTTAGCTGTGATTAGTTTATCTGGTTCACAATCGGGAATTTCCGGGAGTTCTCGTTTTATATTTACTTGTGCACTAATTTTTTCATTTTCATTATAAATTCTCTTGGCAGTTTCACTCATTAGCTCTAGGCCATCACTTTGAAATTTCTGTGAAAACCTTCCTTCTTCATTCTTTGGTTGCATAAATATGACATTCATATCCAGATCCGCAAGCGCCTTATAAACTGACCCCATAGCATCACCGGTTACGAAATACTCCGATTTCTCGGCTTTTAATGTACGTATTTTGTTATTCGCAAAGTCAGCCCCATTTCCTACGATGATCAATATATTTCTTTGTCCCGGTTGAAATTTACCACCATCTTTCAGCGTCTTTTTCAATGCGTATCTGAACACAGTCTCTCTATCATCATCCTGTGGCCTATAGAATACTTCATTATTTACAAAGGCTGCAACTTCCTTTCGATTTTGTGTTAGTTCTTTAAACACAAAAGGAACCTGACCTGATTGATAATCCCTGTATATACCACATCCCACGTTTACAATATTCGAACCAGGGAATTTTGATGGCAGCTCATTGATCATTTCCGCCAACTTTGTTTTATACAAATTCATTTCTGTACTACCTTCGACAAGGAAAAATACATTTACATTTTTATCATCCTCCATCCTCTGTCTCAACTGACTGACCAGCTCTCCGTAATTGATAGTATTAATGGATCCTGTACTTCCATCTGTACCTTTTGTAGTCACCTTACCGATGACTCCTGTACCGAAGAGTTCTGCATGGTTCGTAAGAATTGGATATCTTATAATACTTCCTTTGTAACGACGTGGATTAGACTTTGACAACATATCATTGGACAAGGTAACCGGGTCCTGATTGAACAAAACCTTATCGTTGTCTATTTTCCCTGTTTTTAAAAATGCTTTGGTATCGACTATATTTGCGAAAAAAGCAAAACGGAAGTTGTCGTGCGCTTTTCTCTCATTAAAGGCGCCTAATACATGATTGGGTTCTATCGCTATTCTGGTATTCCATTTTGAAATTCTTGCCTCGTCTACCCAACCTATGATGTAATTCTTTGGAGCACCGACATATTCATATTCTGTAGAAAGCAATACTCTTCCATTTTCTCTCTTCAGGATGTAAAAGATCTCATATATGTTTCTGTCTCCAAGTGTATGTTGACTATAAGGACTGTCATATATTTTTACAACTTCCTTATTATTTAGCTTAATGATGGCTTCAATATCCTGAGCTTTATTAAGTAGAATACCTTTTAGAGAGATCTTTGATTTGGGATCGACCAGGCCCATTGTCCACTGTAATACTTTGCTTCTTTTTATCCAACCCATATCTAGCACGATAGCACCTTTTGGAATTTCTTTGGATCTTGGTAATCCACCATCTACCCTATAAATATGTGCAAATTCTCCTTGTAGTTCACTTACGATATAAGAGTCCAAATAACCTAGTGTTGCTTTGACACCTGATTTTTCATCCGGTTTTTTATAAGTCTCATTTCCTTCTCTATCATTGATTACGATCCAGGCACCTTGTCGTTTTTTGTCTTTGGTTGAGACTAAATTTCTGTTATTCACATAAAAATTTAATTCAGCCGTCGTTCCGGAGTAATAATAGTCTAATGGTGGAGAATAATCCTCCGGAGTTTCAATGATTTTAATTGCCTGGCTAAAAGAAAATTGAAAACAAGCAAAAAGTATAATTAGAGATGCAAAAATTCTTGACATTGAAGATTAATTTAAAACATAATAAATTCCGATTCTAGCGCCCAATGCACTATATGTACTAGTTTTATTAAAAAAGGCAGCGCTTTTATTTACTGTAAGCTTCTGTTTTACTAGATCTGTTGCTGACACAGGATTTATACTTTCTGAAGAAAGTAAGGGAGTGAGGCCAAACGTAAAGTCCAAACCGAAAATATATCCAAAGCCTCTTTTTCCTTGCCATGATCTTGATTCATACACAAATGTAGGACTGAGTTTAGCGGCAATCGTAAAGCCCTTTTTTATATCAAGGCTTGAATTCAGCTCATTTTCTGTAATCAAGCAATTATTTATATTTATGCTATCGCCATAGTATGAAGTGAATGTGGACGCACCAGCTATGTTCCTAGATGCTGAAACTACATACCCAGGCATAACAGTCGCTTGGAGTGTGAATACGCGAGGGTCATTGCCTCGACCGAAATTATATACAATGCCGATAGGTGCATATACTGCAATAGCGGTTTGGTCAATTTTTCCATTTTTTTCCATTTTAAAAATAGAATTTTTAGGCGCCCTGTCACTAATTGTTGTGACATAAGTATCGGATGTAATGTCTTTATTGATCTCATCTTTGATAGAATGATATCTAAGCAAAAGCCCTGCGGAGAAAAAGAATTTATTGGAAGGATTTAAACTTTTCCAATAGTCAACTCCTAGACCAAAATGATTGGAAGAAGAATTTAGGTCTGATTTAGTCAAACCATTAATTAGTTCGTTTTGCGTAAAACCATATCCGCCTTCTGCGTAAATTATTTTGAAGTCACGCGTTTTGACGCTGACTTCATTTAATTCAGGTCTTTTGTAGGGTTCGGTTTTAGTTTTTTCTTTTCTCTGTGGTTTTTCTGCGATCGCAACTTCCTTTGTTTCTTCTTTTACCTTTGTTTTTGTTGGCCTTTCCGTTTTTACCTTTTTATTTGCCGGGACATCAACAACTGCAATGTCATTGACAGCATTAATTTTCACAAGATTGGCTGTGGAGATGGCTGCTGTTAACTCCTCTTTGTTTTCATTTCCAAAAACGACCATGTCAAAATTGATTACAATATCTCTTTGTCTGTCGACTACAGCATTGCCCTCAATGTAATTGTTGACTGCTTTTATTCCTTCGAAGCTAACTGAATATAAGTTTTCCTGCAGCTGGCGTGCTTCTGTTATCCTGATGCTTTTGAGACAGAAATTATAACCTGTGGGAAAATGTTCGGACAGCAATGTGATATAATCATATGCCTGCATATTGGTAGGGCTCAGAATCATATCATTCAGATATTGGGTGGATGAGTTGCCTCCATCGATTAGTTTTAGAAAGTCTCTTTCCGACCATAAATCATATTCCTCATCATAGATATCTGCGTATTTATTATAATTTACAATAAAACGATTGAGTGCGTCTTTGACTTTTGTTTTTTCTGCCTCTTTTAGTTTAGATTGGAATAGGGCAGTCCAGTTTTCACTTTCCAATACACAGTTTTGTGCAACCAAATTAGTTGCGAAAATAGCCAACCAAAAAGTGCAAATAACTTTTAAATAAGTATAGTTTTTCATAGTAATTAACTTTAATGGAGGTGATTAATGTGTGATGATGAATTTAGTAGAGATTCCTGTCCGATTGTAATAAGTCTTTGCAAAATATATCCCATCAGGAAGTTGCGTCAATGACAATTCAGTGATGTCATTATTCCCGGTATGATCTATGGTTTTTTTGAACACTTGTCTGCCCATCATATCATAGATAAATACTTCTTGTTTACCGGCTGGCAATCCTTCCATTTTGAGGTACATATGACCTTGATTTGGGTTTGGATAGATTTTGATTGTACTTTCACCGGAGTTATAGCAGGGGATTGTTTTGCCGCCGCCAGAGGAGCGGGTGGAGATTTGGGTAGTGTCGCAGTTATGTGAACAATCGTAACCTACAGCAACATATGTATAAAGTTCTAAGTCGGGCTCTTTAAACCATGAACTATCTTTTCCGGGCACAATAAAGCTACTGCTATCTTTTTTACTTATTTGGTACCATGTATAGCAAAAGTTTGATTTGTATTTTGCCAGAAGAAAAGGGCCACATTCGTCATAAATTAAATTATCTTTAATAATTGTTTGACCAGAATCTTCATTAACATAAGATTTGTTCATTGTATATGTACAAACAGATTTAAATTCATCTTTCAAATTATATTCTAACTGCACTGATCCATCAATGTAATAAAATCCATTGCCGAGATCTAAAACGTTACTTGGTATATTCTCAGTTAAGCTATAATTTTGTCTTAGTTGAACAATTCCACAAATAGGGGTCTCAAATATATTTGTTTCGGCTTCTCTTATTTGAAAGTAAATACTATCAGCAGTATAACAGCCTTTTATATTATCTTTTCCTTCTAAATATAGCGTAAAACTACTTTTGTTAACTTTAACTATTGAAGTTTTAAGAAAAACATCAGTTAAAATTATTGAATTACCAGGACTTTTAATTGACCATTTGACAAAATCAAAATCAGTAAGTGAGCCGTTAGTTCGAAATTCTAACTCAGATGTGTTTTCGCATATATATGTTGTATCGAGATAGCCTGCAGTTCCTGATGGCTTAGAAATTTGTATTTCTTTTGTTGTAAGATAATCTGCTTTTAAAATATCATTTGATACACATCCAGTTTTGATATCTGTAACTTTAATAGGGTAATTACCTGGTGTTTTAATTATTCTTTTACTATCATTTAATAAAATATCTTCCCATAAATAAGAATAACCGGAGTTGTTTTTTATCACCGAAATGACTAAACTGTCACTTTTACAGAACAGAAAGTTGTTTTTTGTCTGCTGATTTAGTTCGTCAAACGTAATTTTGGGTAGCGTATCCATACTTATTTCTATTGTATCAAATACCGTGCAAGATTTACCATTTTCAGTAGTTTTACCCATAACGATATATGAATTCATGACATTTACAGTGATGGGCTCATTGATTGCTGCATTAGCCCAAGTAAGTTCTTGCGCCCCAGAAGCGGTAAGAGTGATACTTTGTCCGGCACAAAAATGATTGGGTATATTGTTGGGTTTTTCAGCATTAATCGAGATTAAAATTTCTTTATTTTCTATAAGATTAATTTCTGCAGTTTCGATACATTGATTAAAATCGGTTACAGTAACTAAATATTTTCCAGGATTATCATAATTGATGACTTTCGTATCACCCATTAATCCAGCTGGGCCAACCCAATTATATAAATAATATTTAGTTCCTCCACTTACTTCAATTTCATCTGTTACAGGCTTATTGTAACAAATTACTCTATCCTGTACATTATTTAACTTCAAAATACTTGGTTCTTTAACTTCAATATTTTCAATACTTTTACTACATCCTTTACTATCCATTACTGTTACTGAATATTCTCCCGCCTTAAGGTTTTCACGTAGATTGTCAGTCTCATTAGAATTTGACCATTTATAGATTATCGGATTGTTATTATTTGGAATAATAGGTATTAATATCGAACCGTTAGTCGAACCAAAACATTTAACACTATCGACTACAGTATTTATTATTGGTAGTTTATTTATTATTACAGTATCCCTATCTTCACTTGAACATTTTGTGACAGGATCAGTAAATTCAAATTTAACTATAATCCTATTGTTGGAGTTGTTGTTAGTGGTTAAATATTCATCGTTTCCAATTATTACACCAAAACCATCTACAATTGATACTTTCCCCCCTGGTCTTCCTTTAGTTATAGCAATAGTTTCGCCAAAACACATTTCTGGCATCAAGTTAATAGTTACATCTATAGGTGCTGGAGGATCATTAAGCACGATTGTATCAATAGCTGAATTACTGCTACAGCCGTTTAATTGTATTTTTATTTTGGTATATATGCCAGCTTTTAGATTTTCTTTTTTTAAAGTATCCCCATTTAATGTATTAGTTGTAAATGACAATTGATCTACGCCATTTAATTTATAATTTAAAGTATAGGATTTATTTTTTTCTAAACCATGCAACACGAAATATCCATCCATTCCACCACAAGTTGAAGGGTCCTTTTTTGTTATAGAGGTATATGTAGGTATTTTGTTGACCTTTATATTTATCGAATCTTCTGCCTCCAAACCATGGATGTCAAAAACTTTAACTCTATATTTCCCAGCATCCGTTAAAACTATACTGTTCTTCATAAATGAATTTGCTGTATCCAAAGGGGTGCTGCCTTTATAATAAACGGTGAAAGTAGTATTAGTATCTCCTACCTCTGGCGTATACATTCTCGTTAAAGTCAATGTTTGTCCCACACATAAGGTAGAATCAGGACTCGCTTTAATCTTTACAGACTGCCCAAAAGTGTCAATCGATATGAACGATAACATCAACAACACCAAAAATATATTCGAAAATATCAGGTAAAACTTCTTATTCATAAGGTGGAGATTAATAGTTGAATTTAATATTAAATATAGACACATTATTTCCGTAGGATGGTTGCATTATGCTGCCACCACCTCCGGCATTACAGTTCGAAAGATTGGCAAAGTTGACGCCGGCGGAACCATCCACTTTTAGCGTATAGGTTTTGCCGGCTCTCAAGGTATAGTTTAGTGTAGAAAGTCGGATTTGCGCCCTGCCTTTGTTGACGCTGCGACCCGAAAGCTTTTCAACAGGACTATTATTTTCCAGCAAAACAATATTTACATTGCCGGATTGATTGGTATAAACATATATGCTTCCTAGTTCCACGTCCTGAGTAGGGCGCAGTGTGACGGACGCTATTTCTGTAAAAGATTTTTCTGCGCAAGGTTCGATAAGTTTTGCTCCTTCTTCCTTGGTAGATTTAAAATCTGATGGTTTTGTATTGACAGGTGGTGTTGATGATGAAGTCGCTACTTTAGTTTCAGGTTTTACAGTTTCAGGGTTACCTTTATTAATAATGACAGGTGCAGTGGGTTTGTCATTTTCAGAGATAGTTGACTTTTTACTGTCTGCTGTTTTGACCTTGAGTTTAGCCTTGTTTTCTGCAATAGGTTTTTTATCAACGATTTTGACTTCAGGAGTCGAGGGTGATGTCACTTTTTCGGTTTCTGATACCGGAGTTTCTGCAGGTGCAGTTGTTTCCGGAACGGAGATCGGTTCGTTTTTGACATTTACAAATTTGACCACTTCTTCATAACCTGGAACTTGTAACACGATTTTCTTAAATCCTAAAGTACTAAATTTTTGTTCGATCTCTTTTCCCTGGATTGGGCTATTTTCTACTTCCCAAAGTACAGGAAGTTTATTGTCATCGGGTAGATCCACCTTTATTTTAATAGCTTCATTGATAGAAACAATTATGTAGTCTTGGTCTGCAACAATATCCGCAGGCAGGTTTTCTCCTGTTTTGTAAGCTGTTGCATTCATATCATTGATCGTAAAATCAATCAATGCTTGTTTGACCGCAGACTTTGAATTGTCTCCGGAGCAAGAAAAGAATATGCTCAGCAGGAGCACATATGAAAGGGTATATAACTTCATAAAGTATTGTTATAAGTACTTCAAATAACCGCTATACTTGTTGATGCTTGATAAATACGATGAGAAGCGGGCGCATAGTGATAAAGTTTTAGGGTCAATGATAAAGACTTACAAACTTTTACTGGTGGAGGAAAATCCTCTCCTGCTTACAAAAAAGTATAAATTGTAAAACGATTGAGCCAAAGGTAGAAACTTTTGCCGTTTAACATAATGCAATTGTATAGAATGAACAAAAAACTGTATAAAATGAAAGTTAAGGGTGGTTCTTAACAGATAAATATTGAGATTGAACATAAAATGGAGGGATTCTAACAAAAAATCGATATAGAAGCTTCACCGTCCATACAACTAATGTAATTTCGTTATAAACATATAATCTTAAAACGTGATTATAATGAATGAGTTGCTTGATGTCTTCACCGATATCCTAATATATATTACGCAGATTACAGAGATAACTTATAAGGATGCTAATGTTGTTGTTATTGTTGTGATACTGGGTCCGATTAACATTGATTTTGTCTTATATAGGTTTGAGGTTTTATAGAAAGATAAGGGAATTGGAAAGACAGACAAAATCCGGGATAAGATTTCATACCTTTTAGAATCAACGAGAATTGGTCCACGATCACAATTTTATAGATTTACAACAATGCAAAACTCTTCAACTTATATTTTCGCAGCTATCGACTAATAATTGTACTTCATTTATAAATTGCTCTGGCTCATTAATTGTAACTTTATCCTTAATAAAAGGAATTTTAAAATATCTATCACTAATACTGCCACGTACTATTCCTTCATTATAATAATTCGCTAATAACTGGAAGTACTCTAAGTTGTTTTTATTTGGTTTAATATTGAAAACTGCATTATCATTTTTATTTCTTCTTAAAATAATTTGTATGATATAATTTTCATTATGAATATAAATAGATGGATTTTCGGGACGTTTCATTGAATAGCTTATCTGGCCTATAAATTTAACATTACCAATAATTAGTGCCACTATTGATTTTAATTTTCCTTCAATATCTAGCTTTAAATTTTTGTTAATAATATCATTTGTATATTCGAGAGAAGCTTTTGAAATTCTCTTAGGGATATCTAACCCCGGAACTTCATTTAAAAATCCATTATTCCGAATGTTTATATGGTTATGACCTGAAACTAAATTAGTAAGGTTATCTAAACCATACATCCATTTTATTATAATACTTTCAGCAATATATGCTTCTTGAGCTGTATCAAATCTTGCGATAACCCGGCAGAATGGTTCGAAACCACGGTTTTCTATTTCTCGAATTTTGAGATGTTTGGGCCCTTGGTTTTTTTCAAATTTTGATTCAAGAACGTGAGAATAGCCCCTTTCACCCTTTCCTTTCCCTACATAAAAAATAGAATTATCTTCAGGATTAATTAGGCAATAAACATAAAAGGGAGGCATTTCTAATGTGTTGATTTGGTCAGGCATAATTTTAATTTATTGTTAATAGAAAAGTTTTTGGAAGGGGTGAAATTAATTAAATATTCAATACACAGTCACAGGAAACATAAATGAAAATGTTATATTAAGCTTTTCATACTGTTCAAGATTATACCCTGATTTATGTACCCTATTATAGTTGCTTATTTGTTTACTATCACCAACAATAATGTGGAAATGATTTATTTGCATCCCGGCGCCATAATCAAATGTCATTGGAAGAGGATATCCATTCGAGTTTCTAATCAGGTTTAAACCCAAGCCTCCATACCCATACAAGCTGAATTTCTTCGCAAAATTTAATCGATACTCTAAATGAATTGGTAACACTATTCCCAACTTTTTTTTATCAAAGGCGTCAAACAACAACCCTGTTCTTAATCCAAATCCATATTTAAATAATGGTTCATAAATTAATCCACCTTGAAAACCACCATCATTATCAGTATCACCAGTAAAAGCAAAAGTTAAACCTAAAACGTCTTTAGTCTTGGGGCAATTAAAACATCTGGGTTTTCTTACTATAATTGGTGTAGTGTAGTTTGATTGTGAATAGGTGTTTTTATTAGCTGTTTTTATAGAAGCTGCTTGATAAACATTTATTTTTACCTCCTTGTCACCAGCTGCAACTTTGAACCAATCTGTCCGAGAGAGATCCGTATAGTTCGCATCACAGGCAAGAGAAAACCAACCATTATACTTATTGACCCTGCACCAATTAGGCAAATTTGAAATTTCAAAAAAACTTTCGTTGGTGTTTACATCAATCGTAAATATATCTCCTATTGCAGGAGCAGAGATGTTTTGAACTGAAGTAGATAATGTAACTTCTTTTTCGAGTGCAACTTTTGAACTTCCCTCTCCCGCATTTATTCGACTTTGGGCATCGTCAGGATCAATTCCTTCAGCAATTAATTTATTACGACGTTCCGGATTTATTCCATAGAGGCCATACATTATTTTTGTTATTTCATATGATGTCGCTTTACGTAAATTTAATCCCTTTAGTCCAATACCTGATTTTTTAATGGATGATAGTGTCTCGTCATAATGCCTCTTTTCTAATGATTTACATGTAAAATCTTCATCGACTATTGGAATTGCGAATTCAGTCACATATACAGAAAAATGGGGATTATTGCTTCCGATATTCAATGCATTGTTTCTATAATAAAGAGTGCCGTTACAATCAACATAGTCCATCTTCCAATTCAGGAAATAATCACCGGTTGATTTTGGAGATCCAGTAATTCTGTATTTGTATTTACAAGTATTGTTGCTTTCTCCGTTTCCAGTGCACGGTCTAATTCTGTAGGAAATTTCAACTTTTATTGTGGCATCAGAATATAATAATTCATATTGACCAAAGCCGCCCATTTGTGCTAACCCAGAATACAAAGTTCCAATGAATACCAAAGTAAAAAAAATGATTTTTTTCATAATTTAATATTTATCTTTTCTTATCCAATTTAGAATGCGTTTCTTTCTTTGGAAGGACAGAAATTAATGCACCAAATTGGCCTCCTAATTCTTTTGGAGCAATATCTAAATACATTTTTGAAATCGCACCATCTAAAAACAAAGCATCTTTACAACCAAAAATATCTTTAAATAGAAGTGCGAAATCATAAAAGTTTGTTTCGCCTAAAGAAATTGCAAATACTGTAAGATTTTCGTTAATAATGCCCACACCACTTCTTATTTTTTTATTGTTTGATTGTCTTGTAAATGATGGATGAATTTTTCCATCTGTTAGCAACATGGGCCCTGATTGTGTTGCATATTTTACGACAACATTTTTGCTTTCAACAATTTTTTGAAAATCTTCACTTGTTTTTATATGAGAGACTCTGAGACTATCTATAAAGTAAACCCCGTTTGGTTTTAAATAGAAATTTGCATCGGTTTTGGGTGATCTCAAATCAAGAGGTTTAAGTAATTCATACTGTTCGATAAACAATCCCTGTGGCTGTAATGTAGGGGAATACATTCCTGCATTTGTAATCATAAGTGGAGCTATTTTTTGCTCTTTTAAATGATCAAGTAATTTCCCAATACTGGCATAATTCCGTTTGTTTTTATTTTGCCAATACATTTTTATTTCGTTGCTCATTGTGTTTGCAATGAAAACATTATAATTGATTCCCTTAAAAACAAAGTGAAGGCTGCCATTACAATTTTTCGCAGCTGAAATAATTAATTCACTTTCATTGTTCAGTTGAGTTGTATTCAGGGCAACTTTTTCTTTGTTTTTTCTGATTGATTTATTATACTTGCCAATTTCAGCAGAATCATCTTTAATTTTCTTATCTAATATTTTCAATAAATGAGTTAGGGAATCACAATTCGTGTTTGATTTTTTTAATGAATCTTTACTAATGCCCAAAGATTCTTTTTGGATTGAACTACACTCTTTAGATAAATTAATTCTACTCGTTTTTAATTTTTTAATATCATTTGAGATCAAGAGTACTTCTTGGTTCTCTTTATCAATAAGATAATTCAAAGAATCAATTGTATTAGAAATCGAATTATACTTACTTAAATCTATTGCAGGTGAACCTGTTTGGGTTTTTACTTTTTCATGAAATGGTGTTAATACCATTGCTAGCATTATGAAGCTTATTAAAGAGTTACATTGTAATTTCTGCATCATTGTGATTTTTTACATCTTAATTTAATTGCTCCAGCTTCTCCAGGTTTTGAGTGAATTACTTTTTCTATGAATGGCTTTTGACTTTTTAGTTTTTTAATATTATTCGTCCAATCACCTTCATAAAAGGCTATTTTCAAGGTATTGGGAGGTATTGTACCAAGATTCCATGCTTTGGATGCGAGTGTATTGTCTGAATTTGAATTTAACTCTAGGAGCCTAACAATTGGTTGGTTATTCTTACGTTTTATCATTTGATAGTCTACAATAATTGCATTATTGTAGTAAAGAGAAATGGTATCGTTATCCTCCTCTGCATCATCATATAAAACTGCAGTAATTGTGCATGTATTAAAAGTTACTTCATGTTCATAATGTACATTGTCATTTCCTACTTTGAGAGAATTTGGCAAAGTTGTTATTTTTGATGAATCTACCTTTGGTGGTAATACATTTGTTATATTTGGCGAGGAAGAGGTTGACTTTACTGGCAAATAACTTTCATTGCAAACAACATTATTTGATTGCTCATTAAACATTGCCTCTATTTGTTGGGCACTAAGAACTCCGTTATAAATTTTTAAATCATCGAAAGCGCCACGAAAGTATTCCATGCCACCAGGAGAATCTTTACCCACAAACAAGGCAGAGTTGTTCTTTTGAAACGAACCACTAAAGAGATCACTCCAAACTAGCAATCCGTTTAAATACATCTTTACTTCATTACCATTATAAGTAAGACAAATAAAATTCCATTTATCAAATTCAATTTGGTGATTTATAAAATTACCATCCTTTTTGATAAACTGTGTGTTTATTGAAATTGTGCTTTGTTTCGCCATTTGAAATACTTGCGCACGATACTGAGGACTTTTGTCCGTTTCATCAGAATTGTTTGCTTTACATATGATCGAAACGTCTCGCATTATTGTATTGTAATTAGTTTTATCAATGTAGAACCAAACGGATACTGACAAATATTCTGTAATAGCTTTTAAAGATTTTGAATTTTGTATCTTTATACAACCATTTTTACCATTGAAATATAACGCGCCACATGGATTTCCAAAACGATCGTTATAGCTCGTAACGCCTCCCACAATGGTTCCATTATTCTTGTTACTACTTATATCATAGGCCGTTTCGTTATCGAATGGATAACTGGCTACTAATTTTTGACCATACCCATTGAGTAGAATAAATATTGTGCATAATATTGTTATTGCTCTTTGTAAATATTTCATATTTATTCGTAATAATAAGCTAGTAAATTAACTGCATAATCGAGTGATCTCTGTCCATGAATTAAATTGTTTATTGATGCATCCTTATTGTAAAGGAAGCAAACGTCTTGATAACCAGTATCAAGATTTATCATAAATGTAATTTCCATATTACCGGTGTCATTCAGAAATTTCTTGGCTCTGAAAGTGCCATCATACAAGGATGTATATTCGGGCAAATTGAGTATAGCGTGGCATAGATCTCCGGATGACTTATCTTTCCCGACAGCTAAAAACCGTCTTTCTCTTTTGGTCGGTTCAGCATTTGTAGCGATTGATAGCTTATCTTTGTATACTAATAAATGCGTTTGAAAAACTGTTGCCTCTTGGCTTTGAGCCCATTTAATAAAATCATTTCTGTCAGTCCAGCTATTTCGAATGTCAAATTTTCTGCCAGGGGTAATTCCGCCACCCTGTAGAGTTAAATCTCCTTTCTCAATATCAGTGGCAACGATTCCCCCTGTTGGATATACTATAATCAGTCCATCGGTCGATCCTAAATTTTTGTTCACCAATTTACCGTTATCTATTGTCAAGCCAACCGGTACTCCATAATTGTCCATATAGCCTGCACTTGATACCATAATCATATTCTTGTTTTCTGAAAAATTCAAAAAACGCTGCGGAACAGAACTATTTGTGGGGGAGGCAAAGTATTTTGATTTAATTCGATTTTTACTACCTCCACGATTCATATAGACAACATTATAAGTGTAACCCTTCTCACTCACACTGGATATTTCTACAAATTTTGAATCATAATTTGAGATTGATATAAATGAGCATAAAAAAACTATGCCTAGGATCAGAATAAAATTTATTTTTTTCATTTTTTCTTAAAATTTAAATGTTTTTGATTGATAAGTGAAATACCATAGATAAATATTCCTATTAAAAATGATAATGGTAATAATATTGCAAACTTAAAAATGAGAGAAGTACCATTCCAAAATCTATTCCACAAATAGGAAAAATCTCCTTCACTAAAATACTTAATCGTTTTTTCCGTGTTATCAAGACTTATATTTGGTGCATACTTCAAGCAGCGACTTCGCTGTGCTACATAATTAAATCGAAAAGTAGACTTTATATCTTTATTGTTATTGGCTATATCTGTTAGTTTTTCAGCAACATACATTCCAAGGGCATCAGCAACTTCTCCAAAAAAGTTGGCTAATTCTGGAGAAGCCTCTCCATAGCTTTGGTATTTTTCTATTACAGTTAGCAATAATTCTAATGAATCTAAATTTTCATAATTCCATTTATGCAAAAGGGTATCAATTAAACAATCACGTAAGACTTTATTAACCACGTTATGCTCTACACCTCTTATTTTTTCTAACTCTGAAAAAGATGATTTTATCGTATGGAAATTCCACCAACTAGTAGAATCTAAATATTCTTTGTAAGGGAAAGTAGTGAAGATATTGTCAGAGGTTAATGTCTTAAAACTATAGTGTATGTCATATGTTTTTGCTTGAAAGTCAAACGAGCATTGGATAATATCATTATTTTTTGCAACACTTAAAAATTGAAAAGTTAAGCAAACAAAAATCAAAGTAAATTTTTTCATTTTTTGTTATTCTGATAAGAAATTAGATATATATTAAATGCTATAGGTTTATCAGTTTTACTGTTGATGGTAAGATCAATTAATGATTGTTTAATAATACACTTTGAGAAATTCTGGAAAGACGAAAGTAATATGCTCAGAAGTAGCATAAAGGAAATGGTATATAACTTCATAAAGTGGTATTGCTGTTACTTCAAAAAACCGTTATAATTTTTGATGCTAATAAATACGATGAGAAGCGAGGTCTTGATAAAGTTTTGTGGTCAATATTAGAGACATACAAACGTTTATTGTTATAGGACAATCCTATTTCCTGCTTACAAAAAAGTATAAATTGTGAAACGATTGCGTCAAAAGTAGAAACTTTTATTTCGTATCATATTATAATTGTATGAAAGGGCGAATAAATTGTATGGAGTGGAGATTGGTGGTGCAAACCTTAATAAAAAGGTTGCGTTTGAACGGTCCTTTATCGAGCAGCATATCCCGACTCCGGCTTTGGGGTCATCTCAGGTTGTGTGAGTTTGTATTCACTGCTTTTTTCTTTTACAAATTTTCTTATGTTCATATATTTATAGGTTAACGGTTGCAAATGCAGTAAACGTTTTCTGCTTATATCCTATGTGGTATAAAATGATTTATAAAGCTCAAAATATACCTTATGGGGTATAAATAAACTAGTTATGCGTTGATTTTGGTTATTTCACAGTTTTGATGAACATTCATAAGCAAATAATCAACGCTTGATATGTAAACACAATTAGGTAACATTTAATCAGTTTTCAAATAAACCCCGGAGTGGGTTGAACAACAATAACTTCGGGTGCAACCCGGGGAAGATGAAGCACAATTCCAACCCTGGAGTGGGTTGAACTTAAACCTATGTGTCCTATGTCCCTATATGTTTCAAAAAACATTTAAACACATAAGAGCCACATAGGTGCTTCGCACTTTTTGTGCATAGCATTCTTCATTCTTTATTGCCAAACCAAATTATCAAAACTTGCACATTTTACAAGTTTTGATGATTTAGGTTTATTGCATGGTTCATTCTGTTTCCGTCTTAGATCTGGGTAAATCAAAATTCCTAAAACTTTTTGAATGCTGATATTTTTAGGAATTTCAATATGCTATTTTGATCAAGTTCAGTGTATTATATTTAAAAATTACAATATTTTTATTAACCTAGATTCAATAAAGAATGATCTCATCATCAGATATATTTGAATGCATCAAACCCTATTTGTCATATGTCCCTATATGTTTCAAATAAGTTTAAACACATATCCACATAAGTGCTTCGCATATAAAATTCAGAGATCCATTCATCCCTATGTGTATTTTAATCTTTAATAAATCAAATAAACTTTTTAGTTGCATAATTGCTACTTGATAACTAAATAGAAAACTTTGTAATAACTTTCGATAAGGTAGTATCTTTGGTTTTAGATAACCTTTAAAATGGAATGCTTCCATTTATTTAGAGAAATTTGTAAACCCAAACTATGCGAAGTCCATTCACCGGTGGGACGACCACCTTATCTAAAGAAAAGAGAACACTCGATTTTCGAAAAGAATCTTTCGAGATATTATTTCATTATTATAAATGTGATGATACAGGAGAGCAGTATACGACGGACATTTTGGATGAATTAAATACCAATCAAATTTACAATCAATACAGCGTCAAATGTGGTATTATTTTTCCCGAAGAAATCAACAATATCAGAGATCAACCGAAAAATTGAAAACTTTGAAGACGGAATTGATATTTGAAAAGTATTGTCTGGCAGAAAATTCAAATATAAAAGAGAATGTTTTTTCTGCATCAGAGTTAAATACTTTAAACAACGTAGTAGAAAAGTTTAAATCCATGAATGTGAGTGAGATCATTTTGCACAGTCATGAGGAAAAAGGGTGGAAGGAGAATATTGAAGGGTATGGAGTGATAAGTTATGAGTGGGGGTGGGAGATGTTATATAATTAAAAAAACTACAAATATGACAAGATATATAAGCACGAGTGGCAAGCAATCAGGAGTTATAGAATATGAATTAGGAGATGAATATATTATGGTTAGATTTGTTAATAACAAACTATATAGATATACCTATAATACTGCAGGTTCCAATACTGTTGAAAAAATGAAAAACCTTGCAAAAGCATCACTTGGGTTAAATACATTTATTTCTAGATTTAAACCCAAAATTTAATTAAATTAATATTTAAGTTTTATATTCAAAAGGTGTAGAAATGTTAATATCATTTATTTTCATTAGTTTATTCGATGAGGGCACAATTTACCCTCACTCGGTTTGGGATTGTAATAACTAATTTTCAATCAGAGATATCTGTTAGAGTTTTGTATTGGCAGAAAACAGTTGATATAAACGTCCTAGCGACATTGGGAGCTATGCTCGTGGTATGCAATGTTGGTGACTGTATTTTCTTTATCATATATTAACACCTTGTATTTAATTAAGTAATTCAACATTTCTTCAGTTTTTATCCAATCTGCTTTAAAAAGGTCAATATTGATTTCGGCTATTTTCTGAAGCTCGGTCTTTATTCTTATTAAGTTTCGTATTTTTGAGTCATCTATTTGAATGAGGATATCTAAATCGCTATTTGCTTTGCAATAATTAGGAGTTGTTGCACTACCAAATACATATAATTTATTTACATCGTATTTCTCACAACAGTCCTGAATTGGCTGCAAAATAGAATAAATATCAAAGTGGACTTTATTCATCTTTTAGCTCTGATTTTGCAGTGAACAGATAAACATCTCTGATGATTTCTGATAATGTAATTGGATTTATTTTAGAAATATCTATATCGTCTTTTTTGCTTTTGAACTGGATTCCTCTAAATATTATATTAGCAGAAGTATAGCCTAAAGTTCTTGCACCATCCATTATGTCTTCAACCACTAGTGCTACCTTAATATCACTTCCTGGTATATCAAAATTATGATTAGCCGAGGATGTCCAATTCCTACTCTTACACAGCTGAGAAAGAATGTCGCGTCTCAATACTTTACCATCTAGTGTTAATAAATCTTTTGCTGTATATACTTCTCTTTTACTCTGTTTGAAAGGTTGATTGGATTCTTGTGGACTTTCGCCAATGGTATTATGTAAAGGATGCCATAATCTAACTTTTGTATATTCAGTTGGGTTAAATGTTTCTCCTCCAACATTAGTTAATTGACTGTTTTCATCAATTTTAGCAATGATATTAGTGTCATTCAATGACAAGGTCCAATAAAATTCTTTCGCTATAATACCGATGAACGGGTGTTGGACATATCGCCTCAACCAATAGTCATTGTCCCATGAGCAATCTGAATAATATAATTTTTCAATTCTATTTAACTGAGTCTTTATTTGATTTTCAATGTCCTTCAAATGTGTTTTAATCTGCTTTAAAATTTCTGGTTGATCATCTCTGATTTCCTTTGGTACTGCTTTTTGTGTTTTGTTTGAAACTTTATCTATCCATATTGTCTCATCCTTTAAGCCTGATTTATAACTCAGTCTGAATAAGTAATTCCCCAAGTCTTTTGAAAAGCAATTTAAATTGTCAAATCCATAATCTGATATAGCTATTTCAATCACCTTATCAAGATCAACTTTTTGCTTTTTCGCTATTTGTGCTATGTATTTGTCGAACCTTTTTTGTGCCCATGTTTGATTTATTCTTGATTTTAAGTTCATGATGTGTTGAACCGAAAAAGGATATGAAATCTTGGAGAATACTTCTAAAACATCATATACGTATAGGCCAGTTGGTGCCTGAGATACACTTCCAACCTGAAATGGACATTCTATAGCAAATTTTTCAATAGTTATAAGAATTGTAGGGTCAGGAATGCATGCTACACTTAATATTAATCCTTTTAGTATTCTGCTTTTGTCAGAAGAGTAAAAATAATAATGAGTTGGAGCGTCTAAGTATATTTTTTTATTGGTAGGATTATCGACATGGTCCCAAAAGTAACTCCTAATACCTTTTCTCTCATCTATTTTAATTCTACGTTTTACTATATTATATCCTGCTTGAAGTTTTGTTATTCCTTCTAAATTGAACCGGAGATGTTGTAGATAATTTTCGTAGCCATAAATTTCTATCAGACGAGATAATATATCAAACCATTCCTGCTTAGGAATTTTCTCTAAGTCATCTACCTTGAAATCAAAGCTTCCAATGTTTAGGTTTCGTAATTCTAAAAAATGTTCATATATCTGAATTAATGGTTCAGAGTTTGGATTTTCAAAGTTAAATTCAAAATCTTCTATTTTTAGCATATTGTCTTACAGTGTTGTCGTTAATTCATTTATTTTCATCCCAACCTACTAAAATCATATTCACTTAATCAATACCTAGAAAACTAATGAACTCGTCATTTACAAAGGAACAGTCAAACAAATTGATAACAATTTCTTAAAAATCAATAGCATAACCTAACTGAACATTCGTCCTTGGGTCATCACTATCATCAATAGCTTTCAGCGCAAAAGGGCCATTGTTTTTACTTACGGATATTTGAGTCGAAAGCGTTAATTTCCCATGATTATTGCCGGCTTCAGATACTTCAATGTTCGCTTTAAATCCTTTTTTTACAGGACCAACTACAGCTTCCCACTTGGACTTTGTGTTTATACTTAGAGTTGTATTTAGATTTTTTTCATTAGACAAAATAA
>Ga0209582_1000570_pt1 | contig 21874 bp, 15 predicted proteins | sample KloWWTmetKNB5Kit_FD_187176 | JGI IMG/M metagenome (GOLD analysis project Ga0209582, IMG submission 187176) | Active sludge microbial communities from Klosterneuburg, Austria, studying microevolution and ecology of nitrifiers - Klosterneuburg... | ecosystem: Engineered > WWTP > Aerobic digester >...
CAATAACTTGCTCTGAAATTAAATTAGGTTGCCTTTTTATTCGAGATGATCGGCAGGATTGGTGTTTTTTAATTGCCAATCCTGCTTTTTCTTTCTTTGTGGCTCTGCTTTGAATCGATCTTCAGATGAGAAATCAGACGTTCTTGACAGGATCCTGCTGATCAATAGCTGGTAAAGAAGGTGCTGCTGGTTGTGTTGGTGTTTCTTTATCAGGCATATCGTCAAACCAGCGATATAGCATGGGCATGACGACCATGGTCATCATGGTTGCTGTGATTAATCCGCAAATAACTACGATGGCAAGGGGTTTTTGTACTTCGGAGCCAAGTCCCGTGGCCGTCAGAAAAGGTGCCAGTCCTAACACTGTAGTAGCTGCAGTCATCATGACAGGCCGGAAGCGCTGTTCACAAGCTTTCCTGACAGATTGATCGATACTCAATCCCTTCTCGCGCAATTCCCGCACGAAAGAAATAAGCACCACACCATTTAATATCGAAGTACCCCATACGGCAATAAAACCTACTGATGCGGGTACGGATAAATATTCGCCGGTGATAAAAAGCCCGACAATACCGCCAACTGATGCAAAAGGCAGGGCCAGATAAATGAGTCCGGCCATCTTGACTGAATTAAACAGCATGAACAACAGAAAGAAAATGGCCGCCAAGGTAATAGGAACAATCACGGAAAGAGTTGCCATAGCCCGTTCCATATTTTCAAACTGTCCACCCCATGAAAAGTAATAACCCGGCGGTAATTTTATTTCTTTTGCAGTGCGCTCCTGCAGCTCTGCCACAAAACCACCCAAGTCGCGCTCATGCACGTTGGCTCCAATTACCACGCGACGTCTGGCGAATTCACGTGAAATGATAGCGGGACCGTCAATGACCTTGATATCAGCGACTGCACTCAGTGGAACAAGAACACCGCCTCGCGCGACCACTCCGCCTGGTCCAGGTGCATTCACAGGAGGGCGTAGTAGAAGCTCGCGGATATCTTCTACATTGCCACGAAATTCTGCGGGAAGACGTAAGAGGAGCGTAAAGCGCCGCTCACCTTCAAATACTTGAGTAACTGCTTTGCCGCCAATCGCTGTGGCAATTAACTCATTTACATCAGAAACATTGAGACCGTGACGGGCAATGGCGCGACGGTCAATATTGATCGTCAATTCCTGCTGTCCAGAAAGTCGTTCGATACGGATATCCCTTGCACCGGGTGTTGATTTAATAATGCGTGCTACTTGCTCCGACAGCTTGCGTAATTCCTCAAGGTCATCGCCAAAGATCTTGACGGCAACCTGTGAGCGCACGCCCGTTACCATCTCATCCACCCGTTGCGCAATCGGCTGTGATATGACGATATTGACGCCGGGTATTACAGTCAGCGCTTTGCGAATATCCTCTTCGATAGCTTGCTGGGTGCGGCCTGATCCTTCCAAATCAAGATCCACAATCGGATCCGATTCGTTTTGTGAGGCAGGATCAGCCGGTGATTCACCCCGTCCCAGCTTTGAGACCACTGACTTGACGCCCGGTATGGCAGCGATCAGTTTCATGGCTTCAGCTTCCAATTTAATCGACTGTTCCACAGAGATGGAGGGAGCGCGAATGATGACAGGCGTGACAGAGCCTTCTTTCATAATTGGAATAAACGATTTACCCAGGAGTGGAAACAGAACAAATGCAATCGCCAGCGAGCTCAATGAGATAATCATCGTTTTCTTCTGATTCCCTAGCGATAGATTGAGCAGATACAGATAGCCGGATTTCATAATGGCAATGACTTTTGTATCTTGTTCGCTACCGCCTTTGAGAAGGTAGGCGCTGAGCACTGGCGATAGCATGATTGATACAAACAGTGCGACAAACAGTGAGATTGCTATGGTAACAGCCAGCGGACTGAATGTTTTTCCTTCCATGCCCTGTAAAGTCATTAATGGCAAGAAAACAAGAACCGTGACAATCACGCCAAAAATAACGGGAGTCCCTACTTCGGATGTTGCTTTGACAATAATGTCGAATTTCGACTGGTTAGTACCGCGTGCTTCACCCAGGCGCTGGTAGATGTTTTCTACAACCACGACCGTTGGGTCTACCATCATACCCAATGCAATCGTTAACCCACCCAGTGACATCAAATTTGCAGGCATGCCATAGTGATTCATGACAATAAAAGTCACTAACGGTGTGATGATCAGGGTAAAACACACGACCAAACTGGTTCTGACGTTGCCAAGAAAGACCGATAGCACAATGATGACGAGTATTAGTGCTTCAATCAGTGTAGTTTGCACTGTAGTTAGCGCAGCATCAACCAGATCGGTTCGATCGTAAAAGGGAACGATCTGGAGACCGTCTGGCAGCAATTGGCGTTCATTGATTTCAGCCACTTTTTCCTTAACGCGCCCAACAACTTCCTTGGCATTGCCACCTCGCAGCATCATCACAATGCCAGTGACAGCTTCAGTATAGCCATTCTTAATGCTGGCACCCTGACGAACCTCTCCTCCAAATTTTACTTCAGCGACATCACGCACATAGATAGGAACACCATCTAACTCTTTGAGGACAATATTTCTGATGTCTTCCAAAGTCTGAATCAAACCCACACCACGGATCAGATATTGCTCGGAATGTAATTCTAAAAGATTGCCGCTGGCATTGGCATTATTGCTTGCGATGGCTCGATCTACCGTAGCGAGTGTCAGATCATAGTGACGCAGCTTGTTGGGATCAAATAGCACATGGTATTCCTTGACATGACCGCCAATGGAATTGATTTCGGCAACACCCCGGATTGAGCGTAACAAGGGACGTACGACCCAGTCTTGAATCGTGCGCCGCTCGGTCAGCTCTTCAACAGTTAATGCCCGTTGACCGTCATCCGGATGCTCGATGGTGTACTGATAAACTTCTCCCAGACCTGTCGAAACCGGTCCAAGTACAGGTGTAATGCCTGGAATCAAGCGCGGAGATACATCAATCAGTCGTTCCATGACCAATTGGCGTGCAAAAAATACGTCAGTTTGGTCGGTAAATACCAATGTGATGAGTGACAATCCGCTCTTATTCATTGAGCGCATTTCTACCAATCCCGGCAAGCCAGTCATGGCGATTTCGACGGGCACCGTAACTAGGCGCTCAATTTCTTCTGGGCTGCGGCCGATGGCCACTGTCGCTACTTGCACTTGAATATTAGTGACATCTGGAAACGCGTCCACGGAAAGGCTTTTTACAGCAAAACCTCCAGCAACGCATAAGGCCAACGCAATAACGACGACCAGCAAACGCTGGTTGATCATGGCACGTACTATCGCAGTAATCATAGTTTATTATTATTCCAATTCTGCAAGCTTGCGCTCACTATCCAAATGGAAAGCACCATCCATTACAATTTTTTGATCGATTGTGATTCCATTGACTACTGGACGATAACCAGCAACTTCCGATCCAAGTTCGACAGGAGTCCGACGGAATTTGTTGTTACCTTTCGCTATAAATACATAATCAAGATTAGATTCACGCACTACGGCTGTTTCTGGAACGACCAAGCTTTTGTGCTGATTGTCTGTAATATGCATATTGGCTAACATGTCCGGCTTAAGCTTGCGCTGGGGGTTTTCTACCATGGTGCGCACCATGACTGTGCGAGTCAGAGGATTCACGGTATCGGCAACGAAGATGATGACGCCATCAAAATGAGTATCACCCATCGCTGGAATATGAATCTCAACATGCTGGCCGACTTGTACGTCACGTGCAATTTGCTCAGGTATATCGCCCACCACCCAAACTGAAGACAGATCCGCCACTTGGAATAGTGGATCGGCGGGTTGCACAACCTGGCCAACGATGACATTACGATTGATGATATATCCATTGCGCGTGGATTTGATATCAATATGGGGCAAGATTTGTCCCTTGCTGGCCAGTTGTTTCAATATCGAATCATCTACACCGAGTAGACTTAATTGATCTTTTGCCGCCCCCAATTCAGCTTGGGCGATTTCCAATTCGGAAATCCGCCGCTCGACTTCGGCAAGCGGTATGACATCGGCAGCTAAAAGATGGCGAGCGCGATCGGTGGCTTTTTGTGTAACTACTACACGTGAAGAAGCACGCAAAAAAGCCAGTTGCGCTTGGGTTAATTCAGGACTGGTGATGCGCGCCAGCCGATCACCCACTTTGACATAGTCTCCTAAAATGACGAACATATCCACGATACGGCCTGTTACATACGAACCGATATGTACAAGCCTTTCTTCATCGACTTCTACTCGGCTGGGTACTTGTATTTTGTCAGCAAGGTCAACCATGCTGGGCTGTCCGATTTTTATACGACCTGCCAGCTCTGGTCGAACGGTGATGACGTTGACATCCTTTTCACCTTCGGCTGCTTGTTTAGCGGCTTTCTGAGCAGACTCTGTTGATTCTGCTTTGTTACCACATCCAATCAACATGAGTGCAAGAATAACGATGGAACTGATAAAGATTAGTCTGAATTTCATTCTACAAGTAGCTCCTTGGGATAGTGTGCGCGCAGTCGGTCAATTTCGGCAGCGGCCGATTGCAAATCAAAACGTGCTTGCAAGGAATCACCGAGAATTCCCCGGAGTATACGCTGTGTATCCAGTACCTCGATCAAACCGCGTTCACCAAATCGGTAAGCTGATTGAGCAACTTGTACTGCATTTTCTGCTTCCTTGATCAATCCGCCCTCGAACATTTCCACTCTTCGCTGCGCAATTTGCAATCCTTGCCAGGCCGATTCAAATAACTGGCTGATTTCATAACGACGAAATTCAAGTGTGTCACGGATACGTGCAGAATCATAAATGGCCGTGTCGATTTCACCGCGACGACGATAAAAGAGAGGAATTCTGACGCTCATGCCGGCGGTATTCGAGGTGAATTGGGCATCCTGATAATTGGTGTAGAGCACGTTGAGCGAAGGCAGTACCGAAGCTTTTTCCTGACTAATCCGTTGATTGGCACGTTCCTGTTCTGCTTGTAAACGTAATACATCGGGGTTGACAGTGGGAACTTCCTGACGAAGCACTTCCAAGGAAGGTAACTGAACCGGATCGCTCAATGAAGCAGTGATTTCAAAATTAGTGGGTATGGCGCCAGCCGTCAGTTGCATGAGTGCTACGCGTGCACGCAATGCACTGAGTTGGGCGGCTTCTTTACGATTGGCCGCGCTTTGTACTTCAGTATCTGCTCGAATGAGCTCAAAACGAGCCGCTTCGCCTCGCTCAACGTTAATGGCAATGCGTCGACGCACATCCTCGAGTAAGTCGTAGATGCCTTCTTCCATTTTTGCCTGTTCTTGGCGCAGCAATAATTCGTAGGCGCGAACGCGAAGTTGTGCGGCTAAATCGGCTCGCACTTGATCAAAATTAGCCCGATTGGCATCAACAATCGCTTCAGACGCATTGATACGTGCACTGCGCATAAAAGGATTTTCAATCGGTTGGTTCACTGTTACCGAGCGTTGCATGGATGTAGGGCCGGTCACGCTTAATGGATGGCGATTGCTATCGGGTCCAGCCATCACAGTGACTTCGGGATTAAGAAACGCTGATGCAGCGACTACCCCCGCTTTAGCCATGTCGATTTGAGAACGAGCAGCAAGGACAAGACCATTTGCCTGCAATCCAAGCCTTTGTAGTTCTTCAATCGTGAGTTTGTTGGTTTGCTGAGCTAATACGGATGGTGATGAAAATGCAAGGGTGAGACTAAGCAATAAATACCAGAATGGGGAAGTTTGCATAGAGCCTTTTCGCATAGAACCTTTTAAATTTTTACAGAAATGTTGAATTTTTTGCATACAATTAACCGTGAATCATATACGAAATTCGAGTTTCGGTAGTATTAATATTTGTCATAATAATGCCCTTAATCATTGCTTTGATGGGGTGTCAGAATAAATTGAGTTATTCGCGCTTCAGGATTTAACCAGAACAATCCTGAACGAAAACTGAACGGGGACATCGATCTCATGTATGCCAAATCTGCTAAATACTATTTATACTGGATAAAACATCTGCTGCTGATTGTCAGCGCATTGGTCGTTATTTGGCTTGTTTCAGGAATATCTCTGCAGTTGTATGAGTTCCGTGACAGTGATCCGGATCGGGGCGCCATTATGAATGGCACTGATAAGTTTGGCGACCGATTCTCCCAAGTAACTTATCTGGCGCAAGGCTGGTCAGCTTCAGACAGTCTGTGGTTCTACAATACATCGCAAGGTTCCAATTTGTTGCCATATAGCTTTTTTTTGGTGCTGGAGCAATCTGATTCTTCTGCGCTGTTTCGTAGTGATGAAAACATCGATCGCTATGGCTATCTACCGCAGCGCCCGACGATCAGTAATCCGGATGGTTTGCCAGTTGGCATGGTGCGTGATCGATATCAGGGTAAAAATTATATGGGTTTTACCTGTGCTGCTTGCCATACGACTCAGATCAATTACGCTGGTACTGGTATGCGGATTGATGGTGGTCCCGCAAATTCGGATATGGAATCTTTTATGATCGATCTGGCGAATGCCTTGTATGCGACTTTGGAGAATCCGGATAAGTTGGATCGATTTATGATCCAGGTATTGAAACAGGGCGATTATCAAAATGCCAATCATATCATTGATGATCTGAAGAAATTCTCCCAACGTATTAAAACCTATACCATTATCAATACCCCTCGGGATACTAAGCGTCCGCTTACGCATTATGGATATGCGCGTTTAGATGCATTTGGGCGTATTTATAATCGTGTGCTTGAACATATCATGAGCGCACAGCAATTGCGCGAGTTACTGGCCGAAATACTTTCTGCCGATGAATTATCGGATGTGATGGTAGGAGTAAATGCTATTCTGAGCAGCCAGGATCGTGATCATGTGATTGAGCGAACGCAGGCGTTTCTGACTGATAAACAGATCATCAGGTTGCGTAATAAGCTCTATAACCCGGCTGATGCTCCAGTAAGTTATCCATTTCTATGGGACATTCCGCATCATGATTATGTTCAGTGGAATGGGCGGGTAAATAATAGCGGATTGGGTCCAATGGCACGTAATGCCGGGCAAGTGATTGGTGTTTTCGGCACGCTGGACTGGCAAGAAAAAAAGGGTTTTACGCTATCCTCAGTGCTTGGCGGGCAAGGTTTTGGTGCTAAACATATCGACTTTCAATCTTCGATCGACATTCGAAACTTGCGCCGGGTGGAGAATCATTTACGTAAGCTGACATCACCGCTGTGGCCCGAACATATTTTGCCTAAGCTTGATCAAACACGGCTGGCCAATGGTGCAGAGCTATTTGCACAATATTGCGCGTCATGCCATGGTCAAATTGATCGCACAGATCCTGAGCGCCGTATCGTGGCCAAGATGATTACCGTTTCCTCGGTAGGCACCGATTCCAAAATGGCTGCGAACAGCATCGGTTTTATGGGTTATAGCGGTATCCTGCAGAATCAATACGTGAATGTCAGTACCGGAAACATTTTGTTGCAGCATCAAGCACCGGCTGTTGCCTTGTTGACATCCGCAACGCGAAACGTTGTGACGACTCCCGATAGCGATCAATGGTTTTTGCAGCGGTGGCTGGAACGTTCGATCGATTTTTCCTATACATTTTTTGATAATGAAGTTCAACCTTCGCTGAAAAATGGAAATTACACTCCCGATACGACCGCACAACCTTTTGCCTCGATCATGGCCTATAAAGCTCGTCCACTGAACGGCATTTGGGCCACGGCTCCTTATTTACATAATGGTTCAGTACCAACGCTATATGATTTACTTCTACCTAAAAGACAAGCGCATGACCCGATAGACGGCGAATATCGACCGGATGAATTCATCGTGGGTTCGCGTGAATTTGATCCGCAGAAAGTTGGATTTAGGTCGACTGATTATGATGGTTTTGTGTTTCGTACTAACCTTTGGGGTAACCACAACGGCGGTCATGAGTATGCGGCGGGTCGAACTCCACAACCGGATGGGACTTTTTTACCGGCCTTGACTAGGGAGCAACGCTTGGATCTGCTGGAGTACCTTAAATCTTTATGAATGGATCGGCGTTAACGTCATCGGCAAGCTGGAGTGGGGGGATTCGGATTTTCGCTTTGATATATCATTCATTTCAGAGGAAGATAAGACCGAATTTTAGGGGAAAGTGTACTTTATTTTTATTGCTTGCAAATTTTTGTTCTGATCTTTTACAACGTTTATAGTCTGTAGTTGATTTTTTCTTAAGCATCTGAACAGAAAAAGAATAATTCTCAATAGCGAATTGGGCGAAACACGCATAGGCTGCTAAATCGTAGTCGTGTTTTTTTATATTGATAAAATTTAATGGATTGTCCGCGTTGACCCTTGATTCTATTCAGTGTTAAAGTTGTGTCCATATGAAGATCAGGGTTTTTGTTGACTTTTATCTTAATATAACAAGCTGTTTCATAATCTTTTTGGGGGAGGGGAGTAATGGAATATAAAACAAACTATAAGAACCCGATGATTTATGCCGTAGCGGGCGGATTACTGCTAATCGGTATGCATTCATCAAGTGTGTATGCAAATAGCGTTACGAGTAAGAATGGGGCGAGTAGTGGTGTTAATAGCGTAATGACTGCGCTTAAGGAAAGTGGCATTAAGGTAGGAGGATGGATTCATGGCGGGGCCACATTTAATCCTAGTCAGAACGACGGTTTTAATGGTCCGGTTACTTTTGCTGATCAGTCGAATCGATTTCAACTGAATCAATTGAATATTTTTATGGAACGTGCGGTAAGGACTGAAGGCAAAGGCTGGGATGTCGGGTTTCGCGCTGATTTCATGTTTGGTACCGATGCTATTTTTACTCAAGCCTACGGTAATCCCGCATTTGATGTGAATAATGGACGACCTTTGAGTGACCGAGGTAACTGGGATCTTGAAGTATGTTGTAATTCCAGCCGCACGTACGGCATAGCCTTTCCACAAGCTTTTGTCGAGGTTTATGCACCAATTGCGAACGGATTGAATATTAAGGCAGGTCATTTTTATACGCCAATTGGGTATGAAACAGTCCCTGCACCGAATAATTTCTTCTATACCCATGCCTATACTATGCAGTATGGTGAGCCTTTCACCCATACTGGTTTATTAGCCAACTATAACGTGGATAAGAATTGGTCAGTGATGGCAGGTACTATAACGGGGAGTGGAACCGGTGGCTGGGATGGCAACTTTGACAAGCAATTAGGCAACTGGGGTGGAATTGGTGGTGTTACCTGGACCAGTGACAATAAAAAAAGCTCGCTTAACATCGCGGGTACTGGCAGTACGACTTCTACACGCAGTAATAATTTCTGGGGCATGTACAGTATTGTCCTAAAACACATGATTACTGACAAAACACACTTTATCTTGCAACATGATCATGGTTTTGCGGACGGCGTGTTAACCGCGCGAGGACTAACCAATGCTAATTGGTACGGTATTAATACCCATACGTATTACGATTTGACGCCTGATTTATCGATTGGTGTACGCGCTGAGTGGTTTCGCGACCGTGATGGGTTTCGTGTATTCTCGCCCGGGCGGATTTCTGCAGCAACCAATCATTTGGGATCAAGCTATGCCAGTGGTGTCGGTCTGACCGCGACCAGTACTCCCGCAGATTATTATGCAGTAACCATCGGTGCAAACTGGAAAGCGGCAAGGACCCTTAATCTTGGTTGGGAAGGATTAAGGCAGTTGAATATTCGTCCGAATATTCGTTGGGATAGGGCAGATGCGATTGATGTGGCTGCTTATCGGCCATTTGGCGGGAACAAAGATCAAATCTTGTTCTCACTGGATGCCGTTCTGCCTTTCTGAGGCAACGATTTATGAGCTATGAACGAAAAAATGCGCCTACGGGCGCATTTTTTATTTTATAAACGCTATTACGGTGTATCTTGCATTCGAATAAATTGATTGCGTCAATCCAATCTAATGATCGAAGAGATAACGCCTTATATCTCTTCTTCGCTATGTTGTCTGATCATCTGCAATAAATTATCCATATCATCTGGCACATCGGCTTCCCACTGGATGACTTGTTCAGTTTGTGGATGGGTCAGCGATAGTTTTTGCGCATGTAATGCTTGTCTGGGAAAATTGAGTAATATCTGACCAATGATTTCCCTGGTTTTTCTGGGTTTGCCACCATATACAGGATCTCCTACTAATGGGTGTCCAATGGAATGCATATGAACGCGTATCTGGTGCGTGCGTCCTGTTTCAAGACTGCACTGCAACAACGTACAACCTTCAAGGACTTCGATTACTTGATAATGAGTGCGTGCTGATTTGCCGCTGGTGGTAATAGCCATTTTCGTCCGATGGGTCGGGTGTCTGCCGATCGGTGCATCGATCAGTCCATTTTGATCAATTTCTCCTAGCACCAATGCAAGATAATCGCGTTTCACCGTGTGTTGTTGCAATTGGCGGACAAGGCTTGTTTGTGCTTCTATTGTTTTTGCAACTACCAATAATCCGCTGGTGTTTTTGTCAAGGCGATGGACAATGCCCGCACGGGGTATATTTTCCAATTGGGGCGCATGGTGCAACAAGGCATTTAACAACGTGCCTGCCCAGTTGCCATTGCCGGGATGGGTAACGAGTCCTACGGGTTTGTTGATAATGATCAGTGTTTCGTCTTCATGAATAACATTCAAATGAATATCTTCCGCCGCATGGCTAGATTCAAGAATGATATCCTGCGGTGATATCTGGATATGTTCATTGCCCCACACTTTTTGTTTTATTGAGGTAGTCTGACCATCCAGAGTGACTCGATTCTCAGCGATCCAGGTCTGCAGGCGACTACGTGACCAGTGGGGCAATAACTTCGCCAATGCTTGGTCAAGGCGAAGACCTACATAATCCGCAGGAATCGTTAGGTCAATTATGCTGTGAGTTGATTCGTTGAGTCCTGATGGTAGCGGCTTTACGCTATAATCATTCGATACTTCTTCGTTTTTCACGGAATTTTTCATGTTACGTAGTTTAACTTTAATTTTGGTGTTATGGCTATCCGCATGCAACCTATTGCCAGATCGTTCTGCTGAAGATCAGCAGGATTGGTCGGCAAATAAGTTTTACTCGGAAGCAAAAGACAAATTGAATGAAGGCAATTATGCAGCAGCGATTAAATTATACGAATCACTGGAAGCTCGCTATCCATATGGACGCATAGCGCAGCAGGCGCAACTAGAGACAGCTTATGCGCATTATAAGAATGAAGAGCCGGCTTCGGCAATTGCAGCAATGGATCGGTTCATCAAATTGCACCCTAATCATCCCAATGTTGATTACGCCTACTATATTAAAGGGTTATCCAGCTTTAATGACAATTGGGGGATGATGAGCTTCTTGATGAAAGGTCCTCTTAAGCAGGATATGAGCGAGCGCGACTCAAAAGCATCGCGCGAGTCATTTGAGAATTTTAAGGAATTGGTGACGCGTTTCCCAGAGAGTAAATATGCAGTGGATTCCAGGCAGCGCATGGCGCATTTGCTGAATGTGGTTGCGATGAGCGACGTCCATATTGCACGTTATTATATGAAACGAAAAGCATATATTGCTGCTGCAAATCGAGCCCAAAATGCAGTCAGGGAATATCCTCGTACGCCAGCAACGGAAGAAGCTTTATATATTATGATTAAGGCTTATGAGGCGCTTGAGATGTATGATTTGCGCGATGATGCTGAGCGCGTGATGAGGATCAATTTTCCAGATAGCCACTTTCTGATAGATCTACCGGAAGTGGGCGGCAAGAAATGGTGGGAAATTTGGAAATAGCTTGTACTCTGACCAACATGGAATATTCCTTTTTAATTCTTTAAGTGGACAGACAGTACATCGCACGCTGCATGATACAAAACTTCTTTTGCGGTTGAACCCATTAACAAGGCAAATCCGTGGCGTTCATGCGAACCAACTACAATCAGATCAATTTGTTGTTGAACAGCGAATTGGGTAATTTCATGTTGAGGTTCGCCCCAAACCATCCAGCGGCGTGATGGTGCAATCTCTAATTGATTGCTGATGTGTATTAATTTATTTTTCTCGGCTTGCAGTAATTGATCCGTTGAATCTTCATTGAGAGAAATGACCGTACCATAAGGCGTGTCAGGCATTGGGATGTTGTCCAGCACGTGGATGATGTGCAACTGTGCGTGTAATAAATCGGATAAGTTCTTTGCTCTCTGTGCAACGTATTGACCATAATCGGAAAAGTCGATAGCGAGCAGAATATTTTGATAGTTTTGCATGATTGATTCCTTTAGATTGAGTCGACGGAGAGCGTTGGTTATTGGAATTGTCAGGAATATCTCGGATTTTAAGCGTAGGATGGATATTTCGCTACCCTTGCACGCAGTGATCGCATGGTATTTTTGCTATCAATGGCTGCTTATTGCCCATATTTACTCTGAAAAAAATCTGAACCCCTGTCTGGCTGGAGATATTGCGCCAGAAATGCGCTGACTCGCTGTTCATATTCTTTTCCGGCGTAGGTGTGCATGTTGAAATGTCCGGCACCGGGAACGATCCATAACTCCTTGGGCATTCGGGCAGCAGCATAGAGGCGTTCGGTTTCGGATTGAGTCGTGTGAGCATCCTGTGTTCCGGAAATAAATAAAACGGGTGAGCTAAAGTTGTTGATGCGAGTGATAGGGCTTAGTGCCTGCATCGAAGTATCAAGATAAAAAGACAGTTGAGAGAGCATGAGTGGCAAGAGTGCTGATCCATAGCTGCCAAAGTGAAGTTTCAGGCGATTCTCAACAGCCTCTTCGATGGTTGGATGCAATGATTCGAGAATGACGGCATGCAGTTTTAAATCCTGATTTGCCAGTACAATCGCGGCGGCGCCCAGAGAAGTGCCGATTGCGCCTATCCGTTCGGTAGGAAAAGTATTGCGAAGATAAGTGACTGACGCTTCGACATTCTCAGATTCTCGCAGGCCAAAAGTGATCCTTTCTCCGCTTGTTTCGCCGTGCGCCTGTAGATCAATGGTCAGAACGCTATAACCTTGCTCCTTCAAGAAACGCGCTCGGCTCAGCATTTCGAGGCGGTTGCTGCGTATTGAATGTACTAACAATACAACGCCTCCACCGGGTTGGCCGTAAGCCAGCCAACCATGCACGGTGGGTCCATCGGCAGCAGGAATCTGCACTGACTCAACAGGAAAGTCGACCGAGAGTGTGCCAACCGCACTGGGTGCAGGCCCGGTCAGTAAGGCGCCAATAGCAAAGATGGCAAGCGTGATGGCGATAATTAAAGCCAGAATCTGAATAGCGATTTTTTGCAACATGATGGTTAGTGAATATGAAAGGCGAAATAGTAAACAAATAATTCAATGGCAGTGTCGGTTTTTTTGGAAATAGCGGTCCATTCGTCAGTTGGACAAATAGCTAATATCAGGATATCCAATAAGAATTGAGTGAAAGGAACTAATCGTGAAATTACATGCACCATGTATTAGCTGGTGGGATTGGTAGAATTTCCAATTGGGCTTTTTTTGAGGTTCAATAAGATAATTGAAAATGTGAAAAGCAAATTGATTAAATGATCGGTTTTTTGGGGTTAGTTTGTCAGATTGATGGTTTGTTTTCTGCATACAATGCGTAAGTATGCGGTTGAAATTAGGTATGATTGGGTAACAGGCTGTAATGTGGTGAGGAGAGCATATGATTATTCTAAGTAATTGTTAATTAGATTAATATAATGGATTGCCTGGGAGTAATATGTTAGGAAACTTGAGATGAATTTTAGAAATTGCGGATGGATTTCAGAATTTTGAGTGAACTAGTGCATACTTTCCAGATCGTGTTTGAACACGACATTGAATGTCTGATATTGGAATGATTGTTTTTGCAGCAATGCAATAACGATTAAGAATCTTACGAGTATTTACATGATGTGAAGTTGAGTAACGCAAGTATTTTCGCAAAAGCATTCGATCCCGTGAAACTGGTCGGCAAGATTGAACAGAATAGGAGCACATTACCATGAGCAACAAGACACACCATGAGTTTCAGGAAAAAATACGTTTGTTGTTCGCTACGTTTGTAAAAGAATTACCAAACAGGATGGATGAGATTGAAGGCCAGTGGAATAAACTACAAGGCGAATGGAATGTGCAAACTATCCAGGAGCTTCATCGTGCTGTTTATAATTTGGCGGATTCTGGTAAGGTTTTCGGTTTTGCAAAACTCGGTATGGAAGCGCGTGGATTGGAGCAGATTCTGAAGAGCTTTATGCAGCAAGAAAAGTCAGCAGATGTCGTGCAATCGAAAGAAATTCAACAACGGATTCAGGAGTTGAAGCAGACTTGGGCTGAGCAGGGGGCCAAGCTGACAAACGATAGTGTCCCAGCGGTTATTGATGAGGATATATTTTTATCCAGTGAAAGCTCTTCTAGTCTGATTTTTGTTGTGAATGATGATGTGGAAGCAGGGCAGGAGCTTGCATTGCAGCTACGCTACTATGGCTATGAAGTGGAAGTGTTTAATCATTTGGATAAATTCTGCACTGAAATTAAGAATACGTCCAATGCGATTGTTTTGATGGATATTGAGTTTCCAGAAGATAAGATGGGGGGCATTCATGTTATGAAGGAAGTTCAGCAAGAAATGGCGCAACCTGTTCGGGTCATATTCATTGCATCCCACGATGAGTTAATGTGCAGATTGGAAGCAGTCCGCGCCGGTAGTGTCGCCTATATCACAAAACCGATCAATTCTACTGAGTTGATTGATCAGCTTGATTTAATCACGGCATCGCAGGTTCAAGAATCATTCCGCGTTTTGATCGTGGACGATAATCCAACCGTTCTTTTTTATCATGCAGCCATCTTAGAAAGGGCTGACATGACAGTGAAGGCGATATCAGATCCGATGAAGATAATGGATACCTTGCTCGAGTTTAATCCTGATCTCATTTTGATGGATTTGTACATGCCCGCATGCAATGGGATTGAACTGACACAAGTCATCCGTCAGATGGATGGTTTCTCGAGTACGCCGATTGTTTATCTGGCTTCTGAGAATGACTTCAATACCCAACCTGAAGCCATGCGTTTGCGCGGCGATGATTTTTTGGTCAAGCCGATTGAACCCGAACAATTAGTTGCATCCGTTACATCGCACGTAACGCAAACCCGCTCATTGCGTTCTATGATGGTGCATGACGGATTAACCGGTTTGTTGAATCATTCCGCTATCAAGGATGAGTTTGTTCGAGAAGTGGTGCGTTCTACACGCTTGAATTCCCCGTTATCGTTTGCCATGGTGGATATTGATTTCTTTAAAAAGATTAATGATACCTACGGACAAGCGGCGGGCGATCGTGTGATTAAAGGACTGTCGCGATTGCTAAAGCAACGTCTGCGGGAAACAGATATTGTCGGGCGTTATGGCGGGGAAGAATTCGCTGTCATTTTGAATGACACTGATGCCATATCTGCCGCCAAAGTGATTGATGAAATACGTAATGTTTTTTCGCGTCTATTGCATCTGAGTCAAGATGATGAGTTTTCCGTCAGTTTTAGTTGCGGGATAGCCGATTTGGCTCATTTCTCGGATGCTACCAGCTTAAGCGAAGCTGCTGAAAAAGCACTGTATCAGGCTAAGCAAAGAGGGCGTAACAAAGTGGTTGTGAATGCGGGAGACTGAGCGTCTTATTGACTAGCAGGCCGTTGAAAAACTATCTGCGTTGCCGCTACGGTGTTAAAAACAGGCTCAAAATGCTCATTTGTTACACATAAACTGCGCTTTTTCGCCTGTTTCTGCCTTGTATCGGCTACCTCGAAAACGTTTTTCAACGGCCTGCTAGGTAATGATTTTCGGCGAATCAGTGCTTCTGGTGCGTAACTGACGTGGCGGATAACGGCCTGGTTCTGCTGAAAATTGTTGCTGGCTAAAAATAACGCGCAATTGAGGATCGGGTTCTATGTTCTTGAGCGCCTCAATGGCTGCGACACGCGGAGCCAGACCGGCAAAATTGGCGACCTGAATGGAAAGTCCCGGGCGTGCATTGAGCTCGATGATCATCGGCCCTTGATCCCTGTCTAATACGATATCCACGCCAAGATACCCTAAGCCTGTCATCTCGTAGCAGGCAGCTGCCAATCGCAGCAGTTTGTCCCAATGGGGAACGACAAGATCTGAGAAAGTCTTGCGAGTGTCCGGGTGATATGAAACAGGTGCGCCATATTGAACAGCGTGTAATGCTCTGCCGGTTCCCATATCAATGCCGACACCAACCGCCCCCTGATGTAAATTTGCTTTGCCATCGGACGCATGGGTAGTCAGTCGCAGCATCGCCATGATGGGATAGCCTTTGAGTACGATGATGCGCAGATCAGGAATGCCTTCATAACTAAAATCAGCAAAAACGGGGTCAAGCTGAATCAACGACTCAATCATTACCATATCTGGCTTGCCACCCAAACTATGCAAGCCACTCAGGATATTGGACACATGCCGCTCGATATCCGCCAACTGAATCGCATCGCCACTGGGTTTGACATAGCGGTTGTGGTCATGTTCGGTAATCACCAAAATACCTTTGCCACCACTGCCTTTAACCGGCTTTATAACAAACTGTGCGTGTGGGCGGAGAATTTCTTTCAGCGACTTAACATCATGTTGATATTCCATCGTGCCGAGCAGTTTAGGCACGGTAATGCCTGCTTGCTGCGCCAGCAGTTTGGTTTTTAGTTTGTTATCGACGAGCGGGTATAAATGGCGCGGGTTATAACGGGAAATTAAACCAAAGTTTCTTTGGTTCATTCCAATGATGCCAAAACTTCTGAGTTTCTTAGCGCTGGCCAGAAACATTGCGTCTTTCCAGAGAATGAAAGCGATATAACTCGGATAACCGATAACCCGTATATTGTCCGAGAATCAGGATAAAGGCCAAGTTAACCAGCATTAATTCGGGGAAATTGAAAGTTAAGTATTCAATGGTGCGGTTGGTCATGAACAAATAAGCGATCACTGCCGTCAATAAACTACCGCCGCCCTGGATAAAAACTTCGCGCGGGCCATCTTCTTCCCACAACACGGACATGCGTTCAATAGTCCAAGCCAGAATGATCATGGGGAAGAAAGTGACCGTCATGGCCTGATCGAGTCCCAGTTTGTTACTGATAATGCTGATACTGGCCATGATCGCGATGACGACGATAATGACTGCCGAGATACGCGCTACGAACAGTAGATTGAGGCGTGATAAATAGGATCGAATCAGCAGTCCCGTGCCAACGACGGTCAGAAAAATGATGATGCCGGTCACCAATGTGGTCTGTATCAGTGCGAGTGCAATTAATATGGGCATAAATGTGCCGGAAGTGCGTATGCCGATGAGCAGCCGCATGATGACGACAATCAATGCGCCGATCGGTAATAGCAGAATCATTTTAAATGCATTTTGTTGCTCGATCGGTAGACTGTAGATTGAAAAATCCATAATGCCAGCTTGTCTGTTCATGCTGTCTCGTACCACCAGATTCCTGGTCGGGTGAATATTTTTGATGATCGAGAAGGAAATTTGTGAATTCTTGCCACCCACCACATCCAGTAAAGATTGATCTCCGCGTTGCCAAATCAGGAAATTCTTGGGTTTGCCATGCTCGCCAGTATTTTGGTTGAACAAGAGCCATTGACCGCCAATATAAACTTCAACAAAATTAGCGAGCGATTGCCTGCGTCGACCGTCTTTCAGATACAACCCACGCACAATACGCGCACTGATGTTCTCCAATGCCAGTAAATTAACGATTAAGTGGGTTTTATAATCCTCGCTGGATTGTTCGTTCAGCAGCAAGCTCTGATTCTGACTGGGCGTGTTGGTATTTAATGTATTGATCAATTCGCGCGTGAAAGTCTCGGTATTGGCCGATCTGCTGCGTACCTGATCCAATAGTGTCGTGGCGGCCGTTTTGATGACTTCATCAAATTCCGGTTTCTCGGGTTCTGCCGGAAGATCAGAGCCAAGCGATTGGGATATATTATCTTTTTCATAGACACTCAAACGATAATAGGTTGTTTGAGGGCCAGATGCGGTTCTTTTGCTCCATTGTGCGCGACGCCCAGTCGGTGGAGTCAATTCGCTAAATCCATAATCGGGTGAGGCGAAATCTTCTTCCATAAAAACAATATGTTCGGCTTTGGGAGGAAGAGCAAAGGAAACAATGACAGGATCTCCGCGCGCGACGAAGTCGATTCTGGCCTCAATAGTCCAGACTGATTTCTTGTCATCAGGGGATAAAGGAAAGCCCAATGCAAAATGCTTATACATCGTCAGACCTATTCCTAATCCCATGATTAGGAAAACCAGTATGTATAATCTAAGTTTTGCGTACATTATTTTGTAGTGCCGTTTTCTGGATTATCGGTTTTAACCGTGGTGAATTTTTTACTGACATCGACGATGGCCAGGTCTCTTAATAAGTTACGTCCGATCAGAACCTGATGTTTATGCCTGCCGCGATCAACCAGTGTGAAATTGATATGCTCATTGATATTGGCAAGCTCCACCCGCATCCTGACCACAGGCCGTCGCTGCGATTCCCGATTGTTGCGCTCCTTGACGAGTGCATGGCGGCGCAAACGTCGCGTTAATTCTATTTTCTCACCGGTTTGGGGATGGATAATTTTGAATTTTACAAAAGGCTTTCCGTCGCGCTCAAATTCGACAATATCAAGCGCATTCAGAGAGGATGTCTGAGCGCCGGTATCAATGCGTGCGGTGAATTCCAAACCCGGTGGATTAAGATAAACATTTTCCACTCCTCCCAATATTGTGCGCGTGCCGGCGAGAGTGGATTGCGCATTCTTGGAGGTATCCACATTGTTTGGATTGCATGGATTGGGCTGTGTGTTATAGGAATGCTCATTTTCTTTTGAATTGAGTGTTTTATCAGCCTGCAGCTTGTCCAGTGATTTTTTCTGCTCAACCATCTCAGCAAGTAGCGTCACCAGTTCTGATTCTCTGGCACTGATGGATGCCTCGCGTGCCGCTAACTCGTCTTCTCGGGGATTGCACGCGGATAGCGTGAGCAGTGCCAGCCCAACCAGCAGAAGGTTAGGGCGCATTTTAATCGAGGGTGGATAATCAATGTTCATGCGGTCTATTATTTTTCTTCTTTTATGAGTGAGCAGCATCGCCATGTCACTCGGAGTCCTTGCAGTTGTTCAGTCAAACATGACAAGTTTTATCGATTGTGCAATTCGATCAGCAGTGTTTGATTTTGATAAGTACAAGCGTATCGATGCATTTCCAGGCAATGAGAGGTAATGGTGATTTGATAGGTACCGACCGCTTCATTTTTTGTGTCAAACAGAAATTCAAACTGTCCTTTCTCATTGCTCGGATAGGACCGGTCAACGGCTACTGTTCCATCGGGCCGGGTTAGTTTGAAATTGAGCAGAACGTCAGGAGCCGGCTTTTCGTTATATTCGACCCAGCCGTGCAACATGATGGTGTCCCCAGCGACATAGTCTGTTTTGGGATCGATCAGTATCGGTTTTGAGATATGCGTTGCTAATGCATTCTGCATGACACTACATAAAATCAGGATTAATGCGAATCCAATCAGGTAAGGTTTTTTTACAGCCATCATATATTCTTTAGAAAGTGAATAGTCATGGTATTGTTTGCAGTCACTTGGAATCAGCCGGACGTCTTTGGGGGCAGGACCAACATTCAGCCCCGCCCGAATTGATCAGTTATTTCTTTGGTATATAAAGATCAGTAATAGTTCCTTCCGCCATTTCGGCAGCAAATAATACCGTTTCCGACAATGTGGGGTGAGGATGAATGGTCAGACTGATATCTTCCATGTCCGCACCCATTTCCAGGGCCAGTACCGTCTCGGCAATCAATTCACCCGCGTTGATACCCACCATGCCAGCGCCCAGTATGCGGCGCGTCTGTTTATCCAGCAATAATTGCGTCAATCCTTCTTCGCGGGCCATGGAGATGGCTCGGCCACTGGCTGCCCAAGGGAAGCTGGCTTTTTCATAATCGATGCCTTGCTTGATCGCTTCCTTTTCGGTTAAACCCATCCAGGCAATTTCAGGGTCTGTGTAGGCTACAGATGGAATGGTGCGTGCGTCAAAGATGGCTTTGTGCCCGGCAATAATCTCAGCTGCCAGTTTACCTTCATAGGTGGCTTTATGCGCCAACATGGGTTCGCCCACGATATCGCCGATCGCGAAAATATGCGGTAAATTGGTGCGCAATTGCTGATCCACCGGAATGAAGCCGCGTTCGTCGACGTGAATGCCGATGTTTTCAGCGCCGATATTGCGTCCATTCGGACGACGCCCAACCGCCATTAAAATACGATCATAGGTTTGTGGTTCCGGCGCATTCTCTCCTTCAAAGGTTACTGTCAGTCCGGATTCATTGGCTTCAATCCGGGTAACCTTGGTTTTTAGATAAATGGCTTCATAGCGTTTCTTGATGCGCCGGTGCAATGGTTTGACCAGATCGGGATCAGCACCCGGAATCAATTGGTCCATCCATTCCACCACGCTGATTTTGCTGCCTAACGCCGAATATACCGTGGCCATTTCCAACCCGATAATGCCACCGCCGATGATCAGCAGATGTTCAGGCACATCTTGCAGTTGCAATGCTCCGGTGGAATCAATCAGGCGTGGATCATCATAAGGAAAACCGGGAATGCGTGCGACGCTGGAGCCGGTTGCAATAATGCAATGATCAAAAGAAACCGTTTTCCGGCCATCAGCGGTTTCAACCTGAATCAAGCGGGGGGTGGCGAATTTTCCGGTGCCGTGCACGACTTCGACCTTGCGTTGTTTGGCCAGTGCTTTCAGACCCTTGGTCAGTTTTCCGATTACTGATTCTTTCCAGGTGCGCAGTTTATTGATATCGATCTGCGGTTTGCCAAACACGATGCCGTGCGATTCCACATCTTCAGCTTCCGTGATCACCTTAGCCGCGTGCAGCAGGGCCTTGGAAGGAATGCAGCCGACGTTCAGACACACGCCGCCTAGCGTGGCATAGCGCTCGATGAGCACTACCTTTTTGCCCAGATCAGCGGCACGGAAAGCGGCAGTGTAGCCACCGGGTCCAGCGCCAAGCACCACTACTTCAGCGTGAATATCGCCTGTAGGGATGGCTGCTACTTCAGTTTCTACACTTTCAGCAGGTGTTGGGGATGCAGCGGGTGTGACCGCTGTTTTATCACTGGCTGCCGGCGTGTTTTCCGTGCTGATCGAAGGTGTGACCTGATCCGCTACTGCCAAAGTCAGAATGACTGAACCTTCGGATACTTTATCGCCAACTTTGACTTTGACTGCCTGTATGACACCTGCTTCAGGGGATGGGACTTCCATCGAGGCCTTGTCAGTTTCCAGCGTGATCAGCGAAGTTTCCTTTTCAATCTTATCACCCGGCGCAACGAATAGTTCAATCACAGGAACATCCTTGAAATCGCCGATGTCGGGAATTTTTATTTCAACAACTTGAGTCATAACAACCTTTTTTGACAAACCGAAGTGCCTGGCACTCGGTGGTATGATGATAGAAAATGTATTTTAAAGTGATTTATGGTCTCAACTGACCGTCACCCAGCACAATAAATTTTTGACTGGTCAATCCTTCCAGGCCGACCGGGCCGCGTGCATGGATTTTGTCGGTCGAGATGCCGATCTCGGCCCCTAATCCGTACTCGAATCCATCTGCAAAACGCGTGGTGGTATTGACCATGACTGAACTGGAGTCGACTTCGCGCAGGAAACGACGCGCGCGCGTATAGTTTTCGGTGACAATCGCATCCGTATGTTGCGAGCCATAGCGC
>Ga0209582_1000571_pt1 | contig 21825 bp, 20 predicted proteins | sample KloWWTmetKNB5Kit_FD_187176 | JGI IMG/M metagenome (GOLD analysis project Ga0209582, IMG submission 187176) | Active sludge microbial communities from Klosterneuburg, Austria, studying microevolution and ecology of nitrifiers - Klosterneuburg... | ecosystem: Engineered > WWTP > Aerobic digester >...
ACGTAGGTTTGAACGAATGGGGTCATGCATTCTGGTTCATGGAAGAATTGTTCAGCGCACCGTTACATTGGGGCTTTGTGATTCTGGGCTGGGCAGGATTGTTCTCAGGTGGTATTGCAGCACAAATTATCACCCGTTACTCGAACCTGACAGACGTAACCTGGAATAACGCTAGCCGCGAAATTCTGAACAACCGTATCGTTCCTTAATGATGTGGGTTATTAGAACAATTCGTTAGGCGACGGAAGTTTTAATAACAAGTAAAGAAAGATACAGAAGCGTTAGTCTTGCAGGCTAGGGGAAATAATCTGCGAGACTAACGAAGAAAAGCACAAATAAATAGTCACGAGGAAAACTTGTGTCTATGAATTTAAATAAAATGAAAAAAGGGAGGGTCTAGTGAGTAGAACAGACGAGATTTTAGCGGCGGCCAAGATGCCACCGGAAGCAGTAAAAATGTCAAGATACATAGATGCGGTGTATTTTCCGATTCTGTGTATTTTGCTGGTAGGTACATTTCACATGCATTTCATGTTACTGGCTGGAGACTGGGACTTTTGGCTTGACTGGAAAGACCGTCAATGGTGGCCGGTAGTAACACCGATTGTAGGCGTCATGTACTGTGCAGCGCTAATGTATTACCTGTGGGTAAACTATCGCCTGCCATTTGGAGCGACACTGTGTATCGTATGTTTGCTAGTAGGTGAATGGCTAACACGTTACTGGGGTTTCTACTGGTGGTCACACTACCCAATTAACTTCGTATTGCCATCAACCATGATTCCTGGCGCATTAATGCTAGACACCATCATGTTACTGACTGGCAACTGGTTAGTGACAGCGTTATTAGGTGGTGGATTCTGGGGCTTATTCTTCTATCCTGGCAACTGGCCGATTTTTGGACCGACCCACTTACCAGTCGTAGTAGAAGGCGTACTGTTATCAATTGCTGACTACACAGGGTTCTTATATGTACGTACCGGAACACCGGAATATGTACGTTTAATTGAACAAGGCTCACTGCGTACGTTTGGTGGACACACCACGGTAATTGCGGCATTCTTTGCAGCATTCGTATCGATGTTGATGTTCTGTGTATGGTGGTACTTCGGCAAGATCTATTGCACGGCATTCTTCTATGTTAAAGGTGAAAGAGGCCGTATCTCTATGAAGAACGACGTAACCGCATTTGGCGAAAAAGGCTTTGCACAGGGGATCAAATAATGAATATGAAAAGCATATTTAAGCTGGGCGTGTTAGGCCTGTACGGAGCTGCGATTGGAGCGGCATCACTGGCACTGACACTAGGAGCAGACGTAAAAACGGCATCAGCACACGGTGAACGTTCACAAGAACCGTTCCTTCGTATGCGTAGTATCCAATGGTATGACATGAAATGGCAACCGAAAGTCACGAAAGTGAACGACATAGCCACCATGACAGGTAAATTTCACTTAGCAGAAGACTGGCCACGTGCGGTAGGTAAGCCAGGACGTGCGTTTTTTAACGTAGGTAGCCCAAGCCCGGTATTTGTACGCTTGAGCACCAAGTTAAATGGACATCCGACTTTCATATCAGGCCCGTTAGAAATTGGACGTGACTATGAATTTGAAGCCAAATTGAAAGCACGTATACCTGGTCGTCATCACATGCACGCGATGGTTAACATCAAGGACGCGGGTCCGATTGCTGGTCCAGCATCTTGGATGAACATATCTGGAAACTGGGACGACTTTACCAATCCGATCACCACATTGACAGGTAAAAACATTGACCTGGAAACGTTCAACTTCGGTAATGGTATATTCTGGCACTTGGTATGGTTAGGTCTGGGCTGTTTCTGGATTGGCTACTTCGTAGCTAAACCGATGTTTTTACCACGCAGCCGCGTATTATTAGCCTACGGAGACGAATTACTGACATCACCAACAGACAGAAAAGTTGGTATGGCAGTTGCGATTCTGACCTGTGCGATTGTATGGGGTGGATATCGCTACACAGAAACGGTACATCCTTACACAGTACCGATTCAAGCGGGTGAATCGAAAGTAGAACCGTTGCCGATAGCACCGAATCCAGTAGCGATCAAAGTAACGCACGCGAACTATGACGTACCTGGACGTGCACTACGCGTTACGATGGAAGTAACCAACAATGGAGACTCAGGCATTAGCATCGGTGAGTTTACGACAGCGGGTGTACGCTTTGTAAACAAACTCGGTCAAACGCACTTAGACCCTGACTATCCAAGAGAATTGGTTGCGACTGGACTGACGGTAGAAAACGACAGCGCGATTCAACCTGGAGAAACCCGAGAAGTTAAGATGGAAGCTAAAGATGCGTTATGGGAAGTACAACGCTTGATGGCATTGTTGGGTGACCCAGAAAGCCGCTTTGGTGGTTTGTTGATGACCTGGGATGAAGGTGGCACACGTTATATTAACAGTATTGCGGGAGCCGTTATTCCAGTGTTTACCAAACTATAACCGACTATTTGGTTTAGTTTAGACACAACGCCGGTACACCGCTGTCGAAAGACAGACAGGGTACCGGCGTTTTTATCAGTAAAAAATAAGAAATATAAATAGAGTACTAAAACGAAAAAGAAGAAACTAAAGTACTTAAGGACAGGAGGGATTGTTGTGACTAGGCAGAAAATATGGACAGGGATATCTGTACTGATTCTTGCCATGGTATTTTATACCAATACAGCGAGAGCGCATGGCAAGGTAGCGATGGAAGATGACAGCTGTATGCGCCGAATTGGTGAGAACATGATTCATTTAAGCGTCTATCAACCGCAAGTCGATGAAGAAGGTCATTACTGCACAGACATACCCAAAGAAGGCAATGCCATCATGGTGATTGACTTAGTCGACCCATCCCTGCGAGATATGTCGATTGGGATCAAAATATTGAAAGGCAGTACAGTCGATGGTGGTGAGATGATCAAGGATATTCGCCCCGCACTTTATGAAGATGGCGTCATTAATACGCAAAGCAGTCTCGAACAAGGCAAATATTTGGTATTAATTACAGCCGAAGGGATACCGCCGCTTAATTACGAATATCATTTACGGGTGGAAATGATCAATTATGCCCAAGTATTTAGAGCATCGATTGGACCCGTTGTAGCACTGTTGCTTACTACTTTGCTAGGGTATAAACTTTTAAAATCAAAACGCTTTAGAAATTGGCTTGCTACACGCGGCTCTCAAAAAAGTTAATTGAAAAAGAAAAGATCAAGCGATTAAAATTAGAAAACACTTAACAACAGGGAAATTAATAATGTCAGAAAGACTCGCAACAATAAGACAAGCATTATTAGCAGCAATACTCGCGACAGGAATGATAGGTAGTGCACAAGTACAAGCGCATGGTGGATTAGCGCTTGCGGACGACATGTGCGTATTGACAGTAGGACCGTACCGGATGCACTTTACAGGCTATCAACCGCTATCGCAAGAAGAAGAGTTTTGCGAAGACATACCGGAAGTAGGAAAAACCGTCATCGCATTAGACTATATCCAAGAAGAACTGCGGCCATTAACGACAGAAGTTCGCATTATTCGAGATACTGGATCGGAAGCCAATCTTGATGCAATCACGGTGTTTCATTTGCCACCGAAAGTATATCCGTCAGCATCAATCAAGGTCGAACATACCTTTCCAGAGAAGGGCAAGTTTGTAGGATTAGTGACAGTAACAGGTGGTGCGCAAGATTATGTATCGCGCTTTCCGTTTTCGGTTGGAGAAGGTCGCCCTACACCGAAGGCAGCGATCATTGCTCCAGTGGTACTCGTTATCGCGGCTATTGCTTTCTTCTTGATGCGTAAAAAGAAAGATCAAACTACGCAAGCTTAAAATTATCATCTCTCTAAATTAAAGATGAGCTCAATCTAAAAATTGAACTCATCTTTTAGAGAACATGTAATTTTTGTGCAGAGTTGGGGATAGTTGATCAACGATTTATGATGTACTGAAACGCGCCGACTCCAGAAATTTTTGCCTCGCATGAATATTATTAGCGATTCAAAATGTTGTAGTAAAGTATGATCTCAAGCGTGAATCAAAACGCTACAACAAAGCTTATCCTGATGAGCTTCGTTCACGCGGTAATGAACATGTGGTGTACAACTAAATTTTCTTTAAGATATTATCGATCAGTGTACTCAACTTTTTTGTTTCATTGAGACCTTTGCAAAACGCTGTTTTATAGAATTTCAGATCAATAAAAACAGCTGGTTAGGTACCCAGATCCAGTATTGGCTTTTGAAAAAGCTCCTTATTTACTTCTACAATATCGTGAAATCCCATAAAAGTTTAAATAACCCTGCGTTTTATGAAATTATTCACGGATTACTTTTTAAGAATCATTTTTAAGAATCATTTACCGAAATGGTAGTTAATCGGCTTTTTGCAATTCCATCCAACGCTCAAAAAGCTAACCATCCATTAATATAAAGCGTGTCGTTACCAATGGCTTGACGACCAAATCCATCGTAGTTCCGTATTCCACCGTTAAATTGGAAGTAATGGATATATTGTACCGCTACGCGCAAATTAGCCAGGGTAGATAAAGTGGCAGCGGATTTGCCAAACGGCGTATAACTTATTTCTGCTGTGAACGCTTGAGAATTAGGTTTTCCGCTGGTGCTTCCGCCAATAGGTTCTCCCGTATTGAAAATGATGTTATCTCGAGTTCCAGTCATTTGTGAATAAAATAGGCTTACACCATATGTTTGTTGATAGGTATATCCGGTTCTGATTCTTGCCGTATCGAGACTGCTAAATTTTTTCTCAGCAAATCCTAATGCAACGCTGGCATTCATATCGCGCTGTTCTCTGAGATAAGTCGCTTGTAGTTCAAAAATATGCGTCCTGTTACCCAAGTATTGATAAGTCGTATCAAAACCGTAATCGTAATAACTGTCGGTGCCGACACCTGGCATTCTTTGTGGATTGACGTTGGCTTGTAACCCATAAGCACCTATCATGCCGTAATGACCATTCCAATCATGCTGTAATGCAACTCGCCAGTAAGGTGCGCCCCCATTGATTCTGTTTTGTTCGGGATCGAATGTACCGACACCTTTTTGTGCATTTTTGGGGAGCATGGTGTATCCACCTGCTTCTATGTACAGCAAGTTTTTCCACATGGCATAAGCCGAAGCGCCAATGACTTGACCACCTAATGTGTCAATTAACGGTCCTGCGGCCGGAGTGGGTGCCAAATCCGAGGATGAGTATGGAAAACTCCATACCGGCGTGGTATTCCAGAGATCCGAGACAGAGGGTGAGTTATTCGTCGTAATGCCATAGACCAACTGATTACCGCCAATATCGCTCCGATCCGCGATGCGAATATTAGTGTTATCAAGCTCCCATTTTTTTTCAACGCCGCTGTATGTTCCTTGAATAAACGCTCCCATCTTTGGAGCAATGCGTCCCGCATAAAAAACAGAGGCTTCATCTAGCGTAGCATTATTGTTACGACCGTAGCCATCAGCCGCGCCATCGGGTTGGTCTTTAATGGTGTTGGTAAATGAACCGCGTATCATTGCACTAATAGGCGGAATATATTTCAGTTTGCTATCGGAGTTACCAGTAGTTGTATAACCATTTAATTTAAAATTTCGTCCGATCGGGGTCAGGTTCGGACCGAATGATTGAACATGACAACTACTGCAAGGCAATCCAGTTTGACGAGCAAAGCTCGGCATGGCGTAGGAATGTTGTGTTACTAACATGCTTATTAAGAAAGCAAATATGATGATCATTGAATTTTTGTTCATTGCGCTCACTGTAAGTAATGTGATTTTATTTCAAAAATATTGAATCACCATTACGAACCCATTCAACAGAAAGTCAATTTACATAGAAATAATTGCTTGTCAAAAACAACAATAGATTGAGTATGGTTCTTTAGGTCAAGGCAATATACTCTCTTGCACATCAATAAACCGTAAAGTTATTGTGATTATTTTGTGGAAATCAAAAAAAATATGACGCAAACTAATTAATTGAATTTCAAATTATTTAAACAGTAGATTGGCTTGTGAAAAGGCAAAATAAAATGACGGCTTTGGTATATTTATTTCAAATTTTCTAAATGAAGTCGATGGAGAATGCGATGTACAATCGGTGCAAGGATAACACCAGCAGCGATGATGACCACTAATCCACAATATAAAGCATAGAATCCTGCGAAAAGCTTGCCCTCAAAAGTGCAAGGCGTGTCAACAGGCCCCATTCCTCCCAGCAGCATGGAAGCATTTAAGAATGCATCAATCCAACTCAAATTAACCAAAAAATAAAATCCAAGCATCCCGATAAATAAAGACAGAAATATTAACGCTAAGGTAAAAATTCCACTGTGCGCTAATCTTAATAAAAAATGTTGTGTTGAGATCACTGGTTGGGAACGATGTTCATACTTAGGAAAGAGATTTGTCATGTTTTTTTGTTCTGGTTCATTAAGCAATGGCTACATTAGCATCAAATAAAATGTGATGATCCGTTTGATTATATTAAAAAAATCTGAATCAAAATAAATTGATTCGATATTTACTTCGATTGAATAAAAACATTCGTTTTGTGATAGGGCTGTGATATAAAATGCAGTAACTATCTCAGCAGTTACACTCATAATTTTTATTGCCCTGAATTGAAAATCAAACAAACCGAGCCGGCTCAGTTGCTCAATTTTCTGAAATTGAGTGTATTGATTCTAATTTTGACGTTATTGATTGGTTGCATATCGCCAATCGCGTTAAATCGTGCAGTTTTGGCATATGACGATGCGGTAACGGATACCATCTCGCAGCAATTGTTGATTAATATCGTTCGCGCACATCATCGTCAGCCTATTCACTTCACGGGGGTCTCCAATATTGCGGCAACCTTCACTTTTCATGCTAATGCGGGTGCCACACCTGCTTTGGGAGGCTTGGCGGGTACTTCATTGATGCCTATTTTTGGAGGGGGAGTTGCTGAAAGTCCAACCATCAGCATTGTTCCGATTGAGGGAGAAGATTTTACTAAACGGTTATTGACACCATTTGCGCAAAATAAGCTGACTTTATTGTTACGTCAACGCTACGACGTTGATTTGCTGCTGCGAATGATGGCGCAAGAAGTACGCTTGCTAGAGCAGGCGCAATATGGCATATATCGTAATAAACCTTCTGATACTGAAAGTTATAAGATGTTTCGCCGGATTGTTTTACATCTTTCAGCGATTCAAGATGCAAATGAACTGCACGCGGAACCTCTGCCCTTAATTCATAACTGGACTATACCGGCGCGCGCATTTGCGAAAGAAGGATTTTCTGCATTACAAAAGGAATACGAGATTGAGCATGACCCCAAAAACAATGTTTATAAATTAAGCAAGCACACTGCAGGCCCTATTTTAATCACTAACTACGACCCTAGCTTACTATCCGCGCAGGAAAAAGAAGAAATGCATCAAATAGTCGAAGATTGGGATATCAATGATATCGCTTTTGATATTCGTCCAGGTTATTTCGGCGGTGAGTGGCCGATGCGAGGAATCTTTAGATTAAGAAGCTTTCATGCCATTTTGGGTTTTCTCGGCAAGGCATTAGGCAATGAACTGGGGTATCACGTTGATAAAGATTTTCGGACGCCACCCATATTGGGGGATGAGAATCCTGATTTAACGATGGCGATGATGGTTTCGAATTCAGCACCAAGAGATGCAGATATTTCTGTGCGTTGGAATGACCGATACTATGCGGTCGATACCCGTAGCCAATATGCCCGTTGGAATAGAGATGCATTTCAATTGTTATTTTTGTTATTTCAAATGACCGTCACAGATATTCCACGGGTTGGCGTGCCCAGTATCACGATTGCGAAATAATATGCGAGCGGTTTTTCTGGACTTCGGTTCTGTCAGTCGCAATGATCTGGATTGCACGTTATTAGAACAAGCGATCTCACCTTGGCGCTACCATCACAATTCCTTGGAACAGGAAGTATCGCAAAAAATTCGCGAAGCCGAAGTGATCGTCAGCAATAAGGTATTGGTTAATCGAGAATCGATTGAAGCGGCACCGTGTTTGAAGCTCATTTGTGTAGCGGCAACCGGATATAACAATGTGGATTTGGCGGCTGCGGCTGAACGCAATATTGCAGTGTGCAATGTGCGTAACTATGCGACGCCTTCTGTGGTTCAGCATGTTTTTCTGTTGATGTTGAGTTTGTCGCGCCACTTTATCGATTATCAGCAGCTCGTAAAACGGGGCGGTTGGCAATCGAGTCAATTTTTTTGCCCAATGGATTTTCCTATTAACGAGCTATCCGGTAAAACATTAGGTATTATTGGCTATGGTGTTTTGGGCAGAGCCGTGGCGCAAGTGGCTCAAGCGTTCGGAATGAATGTTTTCATTGCGGAACATAAACATGCAACGCCACGACCAGGCAGAGTTGAATTTGACACGGTCATTCGTCAAGCCGATTTTATTACATTACATTGCCCGCTATCGGCAGAAACACATCACCTGATTGGGCAACGTGAATTAGCGTTGATGAAATCATCTACCTATTTGATTAATACCGCACGTGGTGGCTTGGTTAACGAAGCCGATTTGCTCGATAGTTTGGCTTCTGAACGAATTGCCGGCGCCGCGATTGATGTGGTGCAACAAGAACCACCCACGCAAGATAGCCTGATTTTACAATCGCACCTTAACAATTTGATTATTACACCGCATGTTGCTTGGGCTAGTCTTGAATCTCGGCAGCGTTTGCTCAACTTATTGGCAGAAAATATACGAAATTTCCTACAGCATAAACCATTCAATCAAATCGTCGATGTATTTGCTGAATCCCGTGGTAGGCGGGGATCTAATGGAGTTTAAGTCATGCAACAATGGATTTATCTATCCATCGCCATCATCAGCGAAGTGATCGCGACTTCCTGCTTGAAAGCTTCGGAAGGTTTTACTCGTTTCTGGCCTTCGATTGTCGTGGTTATTGGTTATTTATTAGCTTTTTATTTATTGTCATTAACGCTTAAAACTATTCCTGTTGGCATTGCCTATGCGGTTTGGTCAGGTATCGGTATCGTGTTAATCGCTCTGGTGGGTTGGTTGTTTTTGGATCAAACGCTGGATACACCCGCCATCATTGGACTTACACTCATCATCATGGGGGTGATCGTTATCAATGTTTTTTCTAAAACAATCTCGCATTAAACATGAATAAAGCGTTTATCAAAGAAAGTGAAGAAGATGACGAACTCGATGGTTCGCCACAATTACCACAGGGAGTAAAGAATTATATTACTCCATCTGGGCATAAACAATTGGTCGATGAATTCGATCAGTTATGGAAAGTAGAACGTCCGGAATTAGTAAAAACCATATCTTGGGCAGCATCGAACGGCGATCGCTCGGAAAATGGCGATTATATTTACGGGAAAAAACGTTTGCGTGAAATCGATCGCCGTCTACGGTTCTTGTCCAAACGATTAGAAAATGCCGAAGTAGTTGACCCCGCACAGCGCAGCGATTGTGACCAAGTCTTTTTTGGCGCAACGGTCACGATCTGTAATGAACAAGGTGAAGAACATACTTACAGCATCGTCGGTTTAGATGAAACAGATCCCGCTCGTGGTCGTATCAGTTGGATTTCTCCACTGGCCAAAGCATTGCTTAAAGCCCGCGAAGGTGATGTGGTAAAAATGCATACGCCTAAAGGCGTTGAAGATTTAGAGATCGTTGAAATTCGCTATGAAGCGCTTTAATGTCTTCAGAATTTAGCTTCACGTCGCCGTGCCAGTATACAATTGTTATCGGATGTATTAATTCACCTCACCAAGAACAGAAAGAATGTGCTATTCATTTCACAGTTTCAAAATATGAATGCGCGATAGTTATTGATTGAATTCTGCTCCGATCTTTTTCTTTGTTAAAAGAACTGATAATAGACATGATTAAATGGTTTTTCCATAAGGATTTGTATGCAAGAGCATAATGATATTCAAAATGAAGAGCGGTTGAGCAAAATGCAAGCAATTCGAAACGATATTGCTCAGAATGCTCAGTTTAACAATGCTTTTATCGTAATGAATGCGCTCGCTGCAATCATTGCAAGCTATGGACTTTTGGCCGACAGTGTAGCCGGCGTTATCGGTGCCATGTTAGTTGCAATGTTATTGGGGCCTATTGCGGGATTGGCATTGTCGTTGGTCGATGGAGATTTCTCTTTGTTTAAACAATCATCGAAGTCTTTATTAGGTGGTGTCGGTATTGTCATTTTCTGCGCACTTATTATTGGTTTTATTCATGACGATATGCCGATTACCAACGAATTGCTGGGCAGGACAAATCCCAATTATTTAGATTTAATGATTGCACTCGCCGGTGGTGCTGTTGGTGCTTATGCCGTTATTACGCCGGGATTACCAGTTGCGATTATCGGAGTGGCAATTGCAACCGCTCTTGTGCCACCCTTATGCGCTGGAACGATTTTTTTAGCACGGAGCAATTGGGACTATGCTTTCGGTGCTTATCTGCTGGCAATCACCAATATTGTCGCCATTCAATTTTCATCATCGATTGTGTTATGGCTTTCTGGTTTTCATAACGCAATCAATCGGTTCTACAGTAATAATAAAGTGATTTGGTTGAATGGAATCAGCATTTTGTTGATGATAGTGCTATTTGTGACGCTTTCCGCCAACACCAGGATCTTGGTGAATAAAGTGATTTATGAAACAACAGTACGCAATTTATTAGCTGAGGAATTTAAAAATTATCCCGGCGCGTATGTCACCGACGTAAGGATTTCGCCGGAAAATGATAAAAGTATCATTCGAGTAGTCGTGCGCAGCCCAACAAATTTTTCAGCACAAGATGTTGCGAGGATCGAATCAAAACTCCCGGTTTCATCGGATAATCTACCGGCAGAGCTGAGACTTCGTCATGTAAAAGTTTCGGTTATGACAAAAGATGGACTCATTTATGATGCTGAAATGTCTCAACTGAGTACACCCAATGAAACTGAACTCGAGAATCTTGTTTCTACTCATATTGATTAACTAGTTATTTCTATGAATTTATTCTCTGCAAATTCAGTTTTTAGATTTCTAATGAAAAATTCGGATTAAAACTCACCATGCACTCTTACTCCAAACACATTTACCGGGCCACGATCTGCATTGAAGCCAGGATTGCTAATATGCTGATAATCCGAGGATATCCATAATGAACTGAGTAAACTGAGGCTATAAAAAACATTCACCACATGCTCAGGTTGTGCGCGAATCCTTCCGTCACCGATAAATCCATCAATGCCGCCCATATTTAAATACTTGGCATGCACGTTTGAAATCCAGCCTGCGGCAAATCCGATTCCAAACGAATCTCTCTTGCGTCCCCATCGCGAACCATTGGCCAATGCACCCAATGAGATCGATCTATCTGTTGAAGTGTAGGAATATACTTCGGTTTTACCGTCGCTATACATCCCTCGAAAAAATAAGCCAATATCGTCCATCACTTGCTGTTCAAGGTTAATGCCTATGCCCATTTTGTCATTGGGTTTGCGCGCCCAGCATAAATCTGGAGCACCTGCATTGCCTGATCCGTAATTGAAACCGGTACAAGTTGTGGCGTTCCGATTAGGATTAAGTTCGAAGGCTGCAATAGCATCACTAAATTTGCCCATGTTTTCATGGTTTCTATAAGCTAAGATCCTTACCGCGCCGGGCTGTCCATACAGAGAATGCTTATGTTCCAGTTCGAGTTGCTGTCCGTAATAAGTAAATATCCGCGAGTCAATCGGCAGTTGATTGGGATTGGTAGGAGTGGCTACGTGGCTAAAACGTATAGCCCAATCATCATGGAGATATTCGCCTGATAAACCATAAGTATATCCTCTCGCATCTGAGGCAAAATCAAAGGCGGCATAAGTCATAAAGCCCATGTTAAAAAATTGTCGGCGCAGATCACCGGAGTATGAATTTTTATCGAATAAATCGAGAACGCTAAATTTGCCAATCCTGATCACGAGGCGTCTGCTGTCCACGGTCGTGCCGAGCTGCATCGGATCAGAGTCAAGCTGTATGCGTTTTCCGCCAAATCCAAAAACTTGCTTAAAAAATACTCGGGATGTGAAATAGATGGGGGTTTCAGAACCGCCTTTTTGTAACTCAAAGTTTTGTATCGCGCCGCCAAAACCTTTTAAATCGGACAAAGCGCGTGTAGAAATCAAATCCGGCGAGAAATAAATTTCTCCGCCATTCCATACCTTGAGTCCAAAATACAATGTGCCGGTGCCGCTAAAGCTTCTTTCGCTGTCCGGCAGTAGGGAATTGGGTGTTCCATTCAAGTTCGTATAAGCGGCCGGAAAAGCGTTTTTCCAACTGGAGATATAGGTAAATTGACCATAAACATTCCAGCGTTCATTCTTTAAATCATGAAGCCCCTTTTTCGACAGCAGATTCATAAAATCAAATGCATCTGAAGCGCGTGGGTCAGGCTCGGTAACCGATGCTTGAACAGATAAAACTAGAAATAACAGAGAATAAAGAAGGAGTAATTTTAAAAACAATGTATTAACAATTCAGTAACAAATCCTCATACATTCTCTATTAACTCTGTTACAAGAAGATTAAAAATGGGATGCAAATGCTTCCCTTTATTTAGCTTTTTTATAAAACCTTGGATTTCCGAGAAAATTAGCCTACCTCAATCTTTTTTTAAGAAGAAAGTGATGGTTATTCGTTGTGCTTCAGTATTTCTCGGGCGTGTTGACGTGTTGCTTCGGTAATTTTTATGCCGCCCAACATGCGGGCGATTTCTTCGATGCGATCGTGTGAATTGAGGACTTTGATGTGGCTGAGAACCTGCGGTTTTCCTGCGTCTGAAGTGGAGGTTATTTTATTGACTTGCCATTGTTGATCGCCCGCGGCGGCAACTTGCGGTAAGTGGGTGATACATAAAACTTGGCATTCCTTTCCCAATTTTTTTAGCAAATTACCAACGATCTCAGCAACTTTTCCACCGATACCGACATCCACTTCATCGAAAATTAAAGTAGGGACATGAATGGCTTTGCTGGCAATGACTTGTAACGCTAAGCTGATGCGCGACAGTTCACCTCCTGACACGGTTTTATTCAATGGTTGCAGCGGTAAGCCTTCATGTGCGGCAATTTGAAATTCGATTTGCTCCAAACCGGTTGCGTTGCTTTGTGCCAAGGGGGTTAGCTCTACTGCAAATTGTCCGCCATTCATGGCAAGGGTTTGCATGGCTGTTGTCACGTTGAGTGATAACGATTTGGCGGCTTTGATGCGAGCGACACTGAGTTTTTCGGCTCGTTGTAGGTAAGCGGTTTGTGCTTCGATTTCCAACGTTTTTAATTGTTCACTATTTGATTCGGCATTAAGTGTTTGAAGCTTATTTTCAAGCGAAATTTGTAATTCAGGAAGTTGTTCAGGCGCGATACGAAATTTGCGCGCTATGCTGTGAATCGCCGACAATCGTTGTTCGGCATCTTGCAGTCGTTGTGGATCAAGATCCAACGATTGACGATAATCACGCAACGCATAAATGCTTTCTTGCAACTGAATAGCGGTGGAATCGAGTAAATCAACGATTTCTTTCAGTTGTGGGTCATATTCGAACTGTTGTTGCAGTTGGTTATGCACGGAATGGATTTGCGATAAGGCAGCCTGTTCGTTTTCTGAGAGTAATTCGATACTATTTTCTGCGGTTGATAGTAAAGAAGCGACATGAGACAGTCGAGCATGATCGGTTTGTAAGGCATGCCATTCGTCAATCGTGAGATTTAATGCGGATACTTCTTGTAATTGCCATTCTAATTGTTCGCGTTTGCTCTGAGAATCTGCGGAAGATTGTTGTGCTGCGATGCGCTGTTGCATGAGCGCTTGCCAATTTTGGTATGCGCTACGGACATTTTCTGATAAATCTTCGCATTGCGCATAAGCATCTAGCAATTCGCGTTGTGCATCACGTTGTAACAAAGATTGATGTGCGTGCTGGCCGTGGATTGCGACTAACAAGCTGCCAGCCGTGCGCAATTGTTGCAGAGTTGCGTTGTGTCCATTGATATAGCTTCGCGACCGTCCATTGGATTCAATAATGCGGCGCATGAGGCAGACACCAGGATCGCCTTGTAAATCATGGTCATTTAGCCAATCAATTAAGGTCTGCTGCGAATGAATTTCAAAGGTTGCATTGATTTCAGCGCGCTCGCAACCTGGGCGTATTTGTTGTATATCGCCACGTTCGCCCAAGGCGAGCATAAGTGCATCCAGTAGAATAGACTTTCCAGCACCCGTTTCTCCCGTTAATACGGTGAATCCAGGTAAAAAATCCAATTCAATGTGATCAACGATAACAAAGTTGTGGATGCTAAGATGTTTGAGCATACAATTGCGGGTGACAATCAATTAAGGAAACTCGCTCCAACCGAGCTTTTCTCTTAGCATGCGATAATAGCTATGATTAACTGGGTGCAACAATCGCACGGTTTGCGGGTGGCGTTTGATCATGATGTGATCGGTTTGTTCTAAATCAAAATAAGCGTGACTATCGCAATTGATGCCCACATTGACGGAACTGCGCATATTAATTTCAATATTTGCTTCGGCGCCAATCACGATAGGACGGTTACTCAAGGTGTGTGGACATACTGGAACCAACGTGATGAGATTCAGGCTAGGGAACAGAATAGGGCCGCCTGCCGATAAGGCATAGGCCGTGGAACCTGTAGGCGTAGCGATAATCAATCCGTCGGAACGTAAGGTATTCATGTATTCGCCGTTGATTCTGACCTCAAACTCTATCATGCCGCTACTGACGCCGCGATGCAGCACAACATCGTTGAAGGCGAGATTATTGAATCGACAAGTTCCTGCTCGTGAAACTTCGGCAGATAACAAAATGCGTTCTTCCGTATCATAATGACCCGATAATATTTCTTCTAAAGATGCAAGCATATTGTCTAAGGATAAGTCAGTCAGAAACCCTAGCCTGCCCTGATTGATGCCGATTAAGGGCACGTCATACGATACCAGCATGCGCGCGATATTTAGCATGGTGCCATCGCCGCCTATGACTATGGCGAGATCCGCCTGCTGCGCAATTTTTTCAAGCGATGACGTTTGGTAAGTTTTGGCAATTTTCTCCGAAGCACTAAATTCATCCACCAGAACTTGATTTCCTCTGGTAGTCAAATAGTCAGCTAGTTTTAACAGCGGAACAGTGATCTCGGCATTTTTGAATTTTCCGATTAACGCAATGGTTTCAAATGTGCGAGTCATGGATCGATTGTGGTAATGGTAAAAAACTTTTATTCATGTTGAGTGGATTTTTTAATGTCATTTAACGTTTAAATTTATCTTTTACGCTATCAGAATTCCCCAGTTGTTTTCTGGAAAGTAATACCTATATTTATTCTTCAGACAAAGTGAGGGTTTTGTTTTTAAAAGTCTAACATAGAAAAATTAAAAGCCTATATTGATCGGTGACATCGCAGTAATAAATGAAGCTTGTTGGTGTAAAATAAACCTATGCTAAATGAACGCGCACAAATACTTCTCAAAACATTGATCGAACGCTATATCCACGAAGGTCAGCCAGTGGGTTCACGCGTTTTATCGAAGTTTTCCGGTTTAGATTTAAGCCCTGCAACGATTCGCAATGTGATGTCGGATTTGGAAGAAATGGGCTTGGTTACTAGTCCGCATACGTCGGCTGGTCGTGTACCAACGGCCCAAGGGTATCGGTTTTTTATTGATACGCTATTAGTTGTGCAGACGTTGAATAAAACCGAGTTGAACCATATGGAAAGTCATTTGCACCCGGATAATCCTTCGCGTCTCATTAATGTTGCTTCGCATTTGTTGTCAGAGCTGACACGATTCGCAGGTTTAGTGATAACGCCTAAACATAAGGGTGCGGTGTTTCGCTATATCGAATTCATGGCGCTTTCCGAGAAGCGGATTTTGTTGATTATCGTGACGCCGGAAGGTGATGTGCAAAACAAAATTATTTTCACGCAAACTCCTTATACCCAAGCGGATTTGATCGAAGCGGGAAATTTTATTAATCAGCATTATGCAGGTTGTGCGTTGGACGAAATCCACCGCCGTTTGAATGTTGAACTAAAAGAATTGCGTGGAGAATTGATTAGTTTAATGAGTGCGGCAATTGAGGTGAGCGGCAGTGCGGCGAATGAAAATAGCGAAGCTGTTGTGGTTGCCGGTGAGCGAAATTTGTTGCAAGTTAATGATTTAACTGAAAACCTATTGGGCTTGAAGAAGCTATTCGAACTGTTCGAACGTAAAACAAAATTGTTGCAATTGCTTGAGTTAAGTCGCAAGGCACATGGCGTGAAAGTATTTATTGGCGGAGAATCGGATGTTGCTTCGTTAGAAGAATTTAGCGTTATCGCTGCACCCTATGAAATAGACGGTGAAATCGTCGGAACAGTCGGAGTGATAGGACCAAGACGCATGGCTTATGAACGTGTGATCCCGATCGTGGATATTACCGCTAAACTACTTTCCAGCGGACTATCACAGCATTAAATTTTTTCGTTTCAAAGCACTCTTAGTTCCAATAAGCGGCTCTGTAGCATTCAGAATGACTTCTTTTTATGATGACTCTATAAGTTCCTCTATCTCTATTATGGCCTCAAAATCAATTTATCGTCACGGAAATTCCACGCGTACTGGTGTTTTATTAATTAATCTTGGAACACCCAATGCACCAACGGCTGAAGCTTTACGACCATACTTAAAAGAGTTTCTCAGCAATTCGCGCGTAATCGAGGTGCCCAAGATCATTTGGTGGCCCATTTTGTATGGTTTTATTCTACCGTTCAGACCTAAACAGTCCGCTGAAAAATACGCCAAAATCTGGTTGCCAGAAGGTTCTCCGTTAAAAGTGCATACTGAACGGCAAACTAAGCTTTTACGCGAGGCACTGCAATCAAGATGTGGGAGTGAAACGATAGTTGAATATGCGATGAATATTGGCGAACCATCGATTGCGGTGGTTTTGGAGAAAATGCAGCAGCAGGGGTGCGACCGCATTCTGGTATTACCTTTATTTCCGCAATATGCTGCAAGCAGCACGGCTGCGGCAATGGATAGCGTATTTACGGTGTTATCGCGGATGCGTAATCAGCCAGCGATTCGTACAGTCAAACAGTATCATGATGATCCAGGCTATATTGCTGCATTGGCACAGAATGTTCGCGATTATTGGGAAATCTATGAAAGACCAGAAAAACTCATCATCAGCTTCCATGGTACACCGCGTGCCAATTTAGACAAGGGCGACCCTTATCACTGTTTTTGTCAGAAAACAGGGCGGTTGCTGGCAGAAGCACTGGAATTATCTAGCGATCAATATCAAATATGTTTTCAATCGCGCTTTGGCAAAGCGCAATGGTTGACGCCCTATACGGCCGATACTTTAATCGAACTTGGCAAGCAAAAAATGAAGCGGGTTGATGTGGTGTGCCCAGGATTTGTTTCAGATTGTTTGGAGACATTGGAAGAAATCGCTATTGAAGTTAAAGATTTATTTCTTCAAGCAGGTGGTCAAGAATATCACTACATTCCTTGCCTAAATGAAAGGACTGACTGGATTCAGGCACTGGCTGATATTGCTTACCAAAACTTACAGGGTTGGAATGCTACTGAAGCATCGCAGGAATCATTGGAGTTGTCGAGAAAACGAGCGCTGCAACTGGGAGCAACGAATTAGAATTGTCAGTTTTGCGAAATGATTTTTAACAGCTATTTTATAATCATGAGTTTTTGTTTTCTATCCAAGTTTGCCGGATCGCACGCGCTTGATAAAAAATTTGCTCTAATTCGTCTTGATCTTTTTCTTCGATTAATTGTTGCACGGTTTTGAGTTCGGCTTGATAGGCATCGATCTGCTTGAGTAATTCGTCTCGATTTGCCAAGCAGATGTCACGCCACATTTCTGGAGAACTGCCCGCAATTCGCGTGAAATCTCGAAAGCCACTACCGGCAAAACGCAGCAGGCTTTCAGAGTTACCGGTGCCATGGTGCAAATAACGCATCATGGTAAATGCCAGAATGTGTGGTAGATGACTAGTAATGGCGAGAATTTGATCGTGTTCATCCGCCGGCATAATGGAAACCTTTGCGCCACAAGCTTGCCATAGTTGCGTAACAGTTTCGATTGCATGCGAGCGAGTTTGTTCGAGCGGCGTAAGAACCACGTGCTTGCCCTGATATAAATCGACTTGTGCCGCGGCAACGCCGCTGTTTTCGGTACCTGCGATCGGATGACCTGGAACAAAATTTGCGACATCTTCAGACTTGAGGTGTTTGATAGCCGCTGCAATCACATCTTGCTTGGTGCTTCCGGCATCGGTGACGATCGTTTGTGATTGTAAATAAGGCGCAATGTTCGTCATGATCAATTCGGTTTGTCCAACCGGCATAGCAAGAAATACTAAATCAGCATCGTTGAGCGCGGTTGCGTAATCCATCGTGGTCTCATCGATGACGCCGCGCTCTAGCGCGCTGTGCATATTTTTCTGATTACGGCCTATCCCGATGATATGTTGCACCATGCCAGCTTGGCGTAATGCTAAAGCAAAAGAACCACCAATTAAACCGACGCCAATGATGACCAGTTTGCCGATCCGAGTGATGGAAGAATTGTTCATATAGGTCCGTTTTGCGATATCAAATGCTACAAGCTGCGTCCAATGGCATTTGCAATGCCTTTTAGGGATTGCATCAATTCGGTTAGTTCTTGTGGATTCAACGCTTGATCAGCATCACACCAAGCTTCGCACGGATTGGGATGCATTTCCACTAACAAACCATCGGCGCCCGCGGCAATGGCTGCACGTGACAATGCTGGTACCATCCAAGCTTTGCCACCGGCATGTGAAGGATCGATAATAACCGGCAAATGAGTCTCTCGCTTCAGAACAGGTATACAGGTTACATCAAGCACATTGCGATAGGCAGTTTCAAACGTGCGAATGCCGCGTTCGCAGAAAATGATTTGATGATTTCCCCCTGCTGCAATGTATTCCGCAGCCATAAGCCATTCGTTGATAGTTGCCGATAAACCGCGTTTCAAAATGACCGGTTTATTAATGCGTCCAACTTCTTTCAGCAAATCGAAGTTTTGCATATTGCGCGTACCGATTTGAATGAGGTCGACATCTTGTTCCAAAAAGGTATCGAGCATACGGATGTCCATCAACTCGGTAACAATGGGCAGGTCATATTTATCGGCGGCAGTGCGAAAAATAGCCAAACCATCCACACCTTTGCCTTGGAAAGTATAAGGATTAGTGCGAGGTTTAAATGCGCCGCCGCGCATTAAACGGCATCCTGCCGCAGCGACTTGTTGTGCGGCTAAATCCATTTGCTCTTGAGTTTCTACTGAACATGGACCGGCGATTATTTGTATTTTTTCGCCTCCTATTGGAATGTTTCGCACATGAACAATAGAATTTTCTGCATGCGATTCGCGCGATACGATTTTGTATTGTTTCACGATGTGCATGGAATATTCCACACCCGGCATCGGATCAAACATTTCTGGTGTCAATTTGCTTTCATCGCCGATAGCGCCAATGACGATACGATTCGTGCCGCGTGAAATATTGACGCCATGCCCTAAGTGTTTAATTTTCTCGACCACCGAATCAATTTGTTGTTCGGTGGCTGTTTTATTCATGACGATGATCAAACTAATTCTCCTAGCGTATATTGAAGGGCATTTAGAAAGCGTTCATTTTCTGCCGCTAACCCAACCGTTACGCGCAAATGATGTGGCATTTCGTAAATGCCCAATGGACGAACGATAACTCCCTGGCGCAACAAGCTTTGATACACTTTGGGGGTATTGGCTGCATCACCATCGATACGGAAACTAATAAAATTTCCGGAAGAGGGGATGAATTCAAGGCCAAGTTTCCGGAATCCGTCGGTAAGTTGCAGCATTCCTGCACGATTTAAGGCAAAGGATTTTTGCACAAACTCGTTGTCATCGAGTGCAGCCAATGCGCCTATTAAGCCAATACTACTGACGTTGAACGGTTGACGCACGCGATTCATTAAATCGGCAATGTCGGGGTGTGCGATAGCAAAGCCAACTCGAACGCCCGCTAAGCCATAAATTTTTGAAAAAGTGCGCGTAATCACTAAATTAGGGAATTCATTTAACCATTGAATGCTATTGCTTTTGTTAATTTCGGGTAAATATTCATAATATGCTTCATCCAGCACGATCAGTATGTCGCGAGAAACGCGTTCAATAAAACGATACAAATCATCGACGGCCGATAAAGTACCCGTGGGATTATTGGGATTGGCAATAAACACCATGCGGGTTTCCGGTTGGATCGCATCTAAAATGGCGGGTAAATCATGACCGTATTCCTGCGCCGGAACTTGAATGCCATTGGCGCCGGCAATTTGTATCACTAATGGATAGACAGCAAATGCGTGTTGAGAATATACGGCGGAAGCGCCAGGCTTGAGAAATATGCGCGCTGCTAAATCCAGTACGTCATTGGAACCATTTCCAAGCACGATTTGTTCTGCTTTAACATCATGGCAACGCGATAACGCTGCTTTTAATTCAAAACCACTTCCATCCGGATACAATGCAATATCTTGCATCGCATTCATCATCGCATCGAGTGCTAACGGGCTGACTCCCAAAGGGTTCTCATTGGAGGCAAGCTTGATAATAGCATCTTCGCTTAAACCCATTTCTCGCGCTAATTCAGAAATAGGTTTGCCCGGTTGGTAGGGTTGAATGGATCGGATGTTCTCAGGAACAAAATCACAAAGGTTCATGGAAAAAATACTCTTTTAGTAGATACTTCGGTGAGTTAGTTGAATAGAATCAATGACGGGAGAAAATTAAAAATTAAGAGACAGGATATGAGCCAAAAATTTTCAAAAAAGCTGCTTTTTGTCTGATTTCATCAAGTGCGGTAGTTACATTGGCATCCTGTTCATGACCTTCTAGGTCGATGAAAAATACATATTGCCAAAGGCCGGTTCGTAGTGGACGTGATTCTAATCGGCTCATGCTAACATTATGTTTCGCAAGTGGTTCTAGAATATGATAAATGGCACCCGAACGATTATGCGTCATTAACGCCAACGAGGTTTTGTCTTTACCTGATGGATCGACAAATTGCCTACCAAGAACCAAGAAACGAGTGGTATTTCTTGGATCATCTTCGATACTTTCAGCGCGAACCGTCAATCCAAACAATTCTGCCGCTCTTTTATTTCCAACGGCAGCAGCAAATGGGTCAGTTGCCACCAAACGAGCAGCTTCTGAATTGCTGTTTGTGTGGATATAGGCGGATGATGAGAGTTGCGGCAGATTTAATCGTAACCATTGCTGGCTTTGTGCCAAGGATTGAGGATGCGAGTAAACTTTTCTGATATCCTTTAAATCAATGTCTTGTGACATCAACGATTGGTGTATCGGCAATTGAACTTCACCACAAATTAGCAAGGGAGACATTAACAGCAGATCCATTGATCTACCGACGGCGCCTTCGGTAGAATTTTCTACGGGTACCACGCCATAATCTGCACTTTCAAATTCAACTGCGCGAAAAACGTCATCAATTGAATCACACGGTACTAATGTTACTGCGTGACCAAATTTTTTTAACACAGCATCTTCTGAGAAAGTTCCGCTAGGACCCAGATAGGCTATTCGAATTGAATGCTCTAAGGCGCGGCACATCGACATAATTTCTGTAAAAAGTCGTTGAATGTGCGCG
>Ga0209582_1000576_pt1 | contig 21649 bp, 34 predicted proteins | sample KloWWTmetKNB5Kit_FD_187176 | JGI IMG/M metagenome (GOLD analysis project Ga0209582, IMG submission 187176) | Active sludge microbial communities from Klosterneuburg, Austria, studying microevolution and ecology of nitrifiers - Klosterneuburg... | ecosystem: Engineered > WWTP > Aerobic digester >...
TGCCTTGGAATGATGCGACTGGACAATTCCATGTTTGAGAAGGGATTCACAATGAGCGTACTCACTTGCGTCCGTGAAGCAATAATTTCATTTAACCCGGGGATTACGGCGCATCCTCCTGCAATGAAAATATAATGAACCTCGGTATATTGCGTTGAAGTATAAAAAAACTGAATAGCGCGCATCACTTCGATAGCTAGTGTTTCACAAAATGGCTGCAAAACATCGGTTTTATAGTTCTCGGGTAAATTCCCGCTGCGCTTGGCAATTTCTGATTCTTCTGATGACAGATTAAATTGATTATGAATTTCCTGAGTAAGTTGATTACCGCCGAATGGTTGATCCCGCGTGTAAACTGACTCTCCGTTATGCAGGACATTAATTTTCATAATTGTTGCACCAATATCCACCAATGCAACCACTTTATCCTTACCGCCTTCAGGTAGTTGACTCAAAGTCAACTCAAATGCGGCCTGAGCTGCATAAGGCTCAACATCCATAACAGCTGCTTTCAGACCAGCCGATAAAGCAACCGCGACACGATCTTCCACTTTCTCCTTACGCGATGCAGCAATAAGAACTTCCACTTCCTCCGGATTTTCTGGAACAGGTCTAATCACTTGAAAATCTAGATCAATCTCATCCAGCGAGAAAGGTATATATTGGCTGGCTTCAGTCTCTACTTGATAAGCCAGATCATCTTCACGCTGACCAGCAGGCACAAAAATCTTTTTGGTGATGACATCAGTCGCTGGTAATGCAAGTGCTACATTTCTTTGGCGTGTTCCCATACGCTTCCAGCCACGTTGCAAGCACTCGCTGACAGCTTCTAAGTCTACAATTGCGCCATCTAACATCGCATCTACCGGCATCGATTCGATTACATAGCGCTCAATACGGTAACTCTGATTTCCTTTACCAACCATGGATAATTCGACCATTTTCACAGATGAGGAACTAATATCTACACCTATTAATGATGGTGACTTCAATTTAAAGAAGTCTAGATTGATTTCAAATTTTCCCTTGAGCATTGGTTATCTGGAAGTGATATTCGCAAGTTATAAATTACCCAATTAAAGCCAAATGTATGTAAACTATCCCTCTCTGCATAATTCATATAACAGATTGAATAACTGACATAGATTCTGGCAGAATCGCAGAAATTCTAATCAAGGAAAAACGCTAGATATACCCCCTATAACTGTGCATATTAAATACCGCACCATTTCATAAAATTCATATTCATGTTAGCTCGCTGGTTGTATTATTCTTTTGTTGCATTATCTGCATTAGGCTTGATTAGTGTTCTACTCGCAGGATTCGCTGCACTAGTCATCTATTCATCGTTACCTTCGCTTGATTCCCTGACTGACTATCGTCCTAAAATACCATTACGCATCTATAGTGATGAAGGTTTATTGATAGGAGAATTTGGCGCAGAACGTAGAAACGTAGTACAAATTTCTGAAGTGCCAACACACCTTAAACAAGCAATTCTTGCAGCAGAAGATGATCGCTTTTATGAGCATGGTGGCGTTGATTATCTGGGAGTACTACGCGCGGCATATTCGAATTTCTCAGCGGGCAGTGTACGGCAAGGGGCCAGTACGATCACAATGCAAGTTGCACGAAATTTTTTTCTGACTCGGGAAAAAACACTCACTCGAAAATTTAGTGAAGCTTTACTTGCATTCAAGATTGAACATAACTTAAGTAAAGACAAAATTTTGGAGCTTTACGTAAACCAAATCTACCTCGGCCAACGCAGCTATGGTTTTGCAGCAGCGGCACAAACCTACTTTGGCAAATCGCTGCAAGAAATCAATATTGCTGAGGCTGCTATGTTGGCAGGATTACCCAAAGCGCCTTCTGGTTACAATCCTATCGTGAATCCTAAACGCGCAAAAAGTCGACAGCTTTATGTATTGGGTCGATTGCATAAACTCAATCACATTTCAGACGAAGAATTGACTGAGTTAGAAAAACAACCCATTGCCGTCAGAAAACAATCATCCACGCTTGCTATGCCGGCAGATTACGTTGCTGAAATGGTACGTCAAATCATCTATGATCGTTATCAGGAAGATGCCTATAGCAATGGCATTAAAGTCTATACAACCATTCGTCAGCTAGATCAAGAAGCTGCCTATCAAGCTTTACGAAAAAACATCATTGAATACGACAGACGCCGTGGTTATCGCGGGCCCGAAGGTTATATCGATTTACTGAAAAATGGAACTAATCAGGAAAAAACCCTGGATGACGCATTGGATGAGATCAGTGAAAGTGAAGATATTTTTGCAGCAATTGTGCTAGCTGTAAAACCCAATATCGTGCAAGCTTACCGCAAAGGTGGGGAAATCATCGAAATCTCAGGCGATGGGCTTAAGTTTGCTCAGAAATTTCTAGCCAATAAAAAAGAAGCTGGAAAGAAATATATTACCCCTGGTGCATTAATTCGCATACAAAAAGACAAAAAGGAAAAATGGCATATCGCTCAACTTCCAGAGCTAGAAGCAGCGCTGGTTTCACTAAATCCCAATGACGGTGCTATTTACGCGCTGGTTGGGGGTTTTGATTTTCATAAAAACCAATTCAATCATGTAACTCAAGCATGGCGGCAACCAGGGTCTAGCTTCAAACCTTTTATTTATTCCGCTGCACTGGAAAAAGGCTTCACGCCTGCCACGATCATTAATGATGCCCCGCTATCTTTTAGTGCAGCTCAAACAGGTAGTCAACTATGGGAACCCAAAAATTTTGATGGAAAATTTGAAGGTCCGATGCGCATGCGAACTGCGCTGGTTAAGTCAAAGAATCTTGTCTCTATTCGAATACTACAAGCCATAGGCATTCAGTATGCACAAGATTACATTACCCGATTCGGTTTCGATTCCAGTCGCCACCCGCCTTATTTACCCATGGCTTTGGGTTCTGGTTCAGTGACTCCAATGCAAATGGCTGTTGGGTATTCTGTTTTTGCAAACGGCGGTTACCGTATCGCCCCCTATTTTATTAAGCGTATTGAAGATGAAAAAGGTAACGTGCTCGAGCAATTTCAACCGATCACCCCTCTCAATGGCGCCAAGCGTGTCATTGATCCACGCAATGCATTTATCATGACCCACATGATGCAAGATGTCGTCAATTACGGTACGGCTGCTAAAGCGAAGCAATTAGGGCGTACCGATTTAGCGGGGAAAACAGGCACCACCAGCAATTTTGTAGATGCTTGGTTTTGTGGCTTCCAGAAAGATTTAGTCACTGTTGCGTGGACAGGATATGACGAACCAAAATCATTAGGAAATAATGAAACTGGGGGACGTATTGCTTTACCTATCTGGATGGATTATATGGGGCCTGTTCTGAAAGGTGTTCCCATGGCAGAATATAAACCGCCTAATGGAATTCTTGCAACCAAAATTGATTCAGCAACTGGGTTTAGAGAGTCTGCTGGAGATATCAATGAATATTTCTTCAGCGAGCAACTACCCCCAGTTTCTGACACTGTCGTTGATCACACACCGAAAGTAACCAAAGACCTTAAAGATCAACTGTTCTAAAAATATTTGGATTTTTTAGAGCTCCGCAGAATCTTAGAAGCACAACAACAAATAAAAACAGCTACTAAGATTCCGTTTTGAGCCAGTTAGCTGCATCCATTGCATAATAAGTCAGAATCCCGTCGGCACCAGCGCGCTTGAAAGCAAGCAAAGCTTCCAATACACAGGCTCTTTCATTTAACCATCCGTTAATCGCTGCTGCTTTGAGCATGGCATACTCTCCGCTCACTTGATATACAAAAGTAGGTGCCCCATATCGATCTTTCACACGACGCACAATGTCCAGATAAGGCATTCCAGGCTTAATCATCACCATGTCAGCGCCTTCATTTAGATCCAATCCGACTTCCCACAGAGCTTCATCAGAATTTGCCGGATCCATTTGATAAGTATACTTATCCCCCCCCCCCAGGTTTGCAGCAGAACCAACCGCATCACGGAAGGGTCCATAAAAATTTGAAGCATATTTTGCAGAATATGCCAAAATGCGTGTATGAATATATTGTTCAGCATCTAAAGACTTTCGAATTGCAGAAACTCGACCATCCATCATATCTGAAGGAGCGACTATATCTGCGCCTGCTTGCGCATGCACCAGCGCTTGCTGACAAAGAACATTGACAGTTTCATCATTCATCACATAGCCAGATTGATCAATCAAACCATCTTGGCCGTGGCTTGTATAGGGATCTAGTGCCACATCTGTAATCACCCCAAGCTCAGGAAAATTCTGCTTCAATAACCTAACCACTCTGGGAACCAAACCATCAGGATTATAAGCTTCAGAAGCAGTAAGGTTTTTAAGTTCTGTTTCAATAACCGGGAAAATCGCTAGGGCGGGAATACCAAGATGCAAACATTTCTCTGCTTGAATCATAAGAATATCAATACTTTGCCTAACAACACCAGGCATAGATGTGACATTTTCAATTCGATTCTTCCCATCTAATACAAAAACCGGATAAATTAAATCATCAATTCCTAAGTGCGCTTCTTGCATAAGACGACGAGAAAAACTATCGCGACGCATGCGTCGCAATCTTCTTTGAGGAAACAGTCCATTAGAAAACATATGAATATAAATAAAAAATAAAGTAAAAATTAAACAAAAAAGTAAGGGAACTATTTAGAGTTTAAGACCGTCTTATTAACGGATATCTTGATTGTGTCCCCTGTCTTTCCTCCCTGAGACAGGGCCTTAAGTGATATTAAGGCAGTTCCCCCCCGGTTTTACTCCCCTTTAACCGGGGGTTTTTATTTCTTGACAAGCTGATGAAATGATCATTTTATCAGCTCTTAACCAGTTATTAATAATCGCCGAAGCTTCTTCAACTCCCACAATCGATAAACTAGAAAACAACTGAACACTGCATTGAGGATAAGCTTTTTGCAGAAATAAAGTCACGTCTCTTAATGTGATATTAGCTTGAAGCTTACTAAGCTTATCCGCTTTCGAGAGTAAAATATGAATTGGCTTCCCTGTTGAAGCAAACCAATCTAACATCTGGATATCCAATGGTTTCATTGGATGACGAATATCCATTATTAAAATAAGACCTTTAAGAGGAATACGAGTTTGAAGGTATGTACTTAGTAATTGCTCCCACTGATGGCGTATAGAGTAAGGCACTTTTGCATATCCATAGCCTGGCAAATCAACAAAATATTGATCTGAATCGCTTAATCTAAAATAATTAATTTGCTGTGTACGTCCGGGAGTTTTACTAACAAATGCTAAACGGCTACGATTTGTAAGTGTATTGATAGCACTTGATTTACCAGCGTTCGAACGTCCAGCAAATGCAATTTCAATACCTACGCTAAAAGGCAAATGTCGTATCTCGCTAACAGAGGTAAAAAAATTTACATTATGGAAATGATTCATAAGAAACTTAATAAATGGAAGAGTCTTTATATAATTGAAGATCCTTTGCAATGATAACAAGGCCTTCCAAAACTAAATGATCAACATGTATTATGGGGAGTTTCATAAAAGGTATAAGCACGGGAGCATCTCCACCACTAATAATACATCGTATAATTGGACGACCTAACTCAAGTGAAAATAAATTATAAAATCGCTCAATTGAACCAATTAGACCATATATTACACCACTGTAAATAGCATCATTAGTATTAGTTGGAAGGTTCTTATAAGCCCCTACCAAAATAGGATCACTCAGTTGAGTTCCTAACGATAGAGTGTGTCGCATTAAATTGACACCAGGCAATATAATTCCTCCCATAAATTTCCCACTATCTGATAAAGCATCAACAGTCATTGCTGTACCAACATTAATAACTAAACATGCTTCATGCACGTTTGACCATGCTGCAATTAATGATGCCCACCGATCACTGCCAAGTTGAGCTGCATTTTGATAACTATTGAAGACTCCACATTGAGCAGATTGAGAAACAACCCAATATACTTCAGTAGGCCAAATTGATATTAATTGATTTATTTGCTGTTTTGTTATTGCACGCGAAACATGAGAAATAATTATTGCACTGGGATTCAGTAACTTTCTAAAATCATTTTTTATAGATGTTAAACATTCATATGAAGCTATACCCTTCTGAAGCCACTGATACCCATCATGAATTCCCCATTTAAACGCTGTGTTGCCTGAATCAATAACAAGCAAATAAGAGACATTGTGCATGTCCAATTAGGATAATCGGAGAGAAATGTCGCCAACCTTATAAAACTCTCTACCTCTGGATGTCACTAAGGAAAGGGCACCATCATCACTAACTCCATCAATAATTCCCTCAATAACTGAATTATCAGGTAACAATAAACAAGCATGCTTTCCTTCAAAGGCATGGTAGCCTATCCATTCATCTTTAAAATAAGCAAACCCATGTTCTTCGAAAGAATACAACATACCCACTAATTCAGAAATAAGAGAACCAAATATCAAATTACGGTCGAAAATGGTACCTGAAATATCAAATAAGTCACAAATATGCGATGACACATCACGATATAATGACTTGGAGAGATTAAAGTTTATCCCTACACCTATTATCACATCACGCGAACCGAGAGCATTTTCACGCATCTCAACCAAGATTCCAGCAAGTTTTTTATAATTAAAAACAACATCATTAGGCCATTTTATGCTTACGTCATGTATTGAAAAAGATTTGAGAACACGGATTATCGCTACACCGACAATTAAACTTAAGCCAGAAAGTGTGTAAGCGCTACGCACTGAATTCCACTTAAGCGAAAAAGTAAGACTATCTCCCAATCCACTTTGCCATTTTCGCCCCAATCTACCGCGGCCATCGAACTGCAATTCCGCAGCAACAACACGAATAGTCTTACTGGCCTGTACTGATGTTGATTTAACGTGAAGAAAATTATTCGTTGAGCCAATGAAATCTAGAATAACAATATCAATAGAGTTTTTATGATTGTTTAAATTCTGCTTAATCTTTTTGGAGTCAAGCCAGACCACAGGATTGGGCCAATGGAAGCCAATATTTTGAATTTTAATTAGCTTAATTCCCAAATTCTCTAAAATACCTAGGGAATCACTAATTACAGACTGTGGGCAATTCAGAGATTCAGATAGCGATTCGCAAGAATGTATCTGTTTATCAGATAAAATACGAAGAATCGGAAAAATATAATGATTCATGCTAATAGGAAATATATTTATAAAAACCTATTAGACGTGTAATCCTAGTACTTGAGATAAATACTAGGATTACAAAAATACATCCAAAATTAGTTGTTTGTTAAAACCTCTGATTCATCGTTTTCTGAATCAGATAAAGAAGGTCTATCAACTAACTCAACTAAAGCCATAGGCGCATTATCACCTTTCCGGAAGCCGTACTTAAGAATTCGAATATATCCACCAGGTCGAGATATGTATCTAGGACCAAGTTCATTAAATAACTTAGCAATAATATCTTTATCGCGAAGTTTATTAAAAGCAAGTCTTCGATTAGATAACGTAGCATTTTTACTTAAAGTAATAACTGGTTCTACATAGCTCCGCAATTCTTTTGCTTTAGGTAAGGTCGTTTTAATAATCTCATGTCGCAACAATGAATTGCTCATATTTCTAAACATCGCGGCACGATGACTACTTGATCTATTTAATTTCCTTAACGCATTATTGTGACGCATGATTTAAATCCTTAGCAATATTATCAAGATTTGCAGGTGGCCAATTATCAAGTTTCATACCTAATGTAAGCTCACGGGCTGCTAACACTTCTTTAATTTCATTGAGAGACTTGCGTCCCAAATTAGGAGTACGCAATAATTCCGCTTCAGTACGTTGAATCAAATCACCAATATAATAGATATTTTCAACTTTAAGACAATTTGCGGATCTTACTGTAAGCTCGAGATCATCAACAGGTCTAAGCAAAATCGGATCAATCTGGGGTGTCTGCGGCTGCTCTTTAGGTAATGGTGTACTTTCCAAATCTGCGAAAACAGTCAATTGTTGAACTAACACTCTAGCTGCGTAGCGTATAGCTTCTTCAGGTTCAACAACACCATTTGTTTCTAAATCCATCACAAGTTTATCTAGGTCCGTTCTCTGCTCAACACGAGCACTCTCAACAACGTAGCTAACGCGTCTAATAGGACTAAAAGAAGCATCTAGTAAAATAGTACCAATACTCTTATCAGATTCCTTATGCTTCCGAGAAATAGCAGGTTCATAGCCGCGCCCTTTCTCAACTTTAAGCTGAATGTCAATTTTTCCACCGGAAGTTAAATGAGCAATAACATGATCAGGATTCATTATTTCAACATCATGATTAAGCTCAATATCTGCCGCAGTCACTATACCTTTACTTGATTTCTTTAAAAATAAAACTGTTTCTTCACAATTGTGGAGCTTGAATACAATTCCCTTAATATTCAATAAAATATCGACTATATCTTCTTGAACACCATCTAAAGCAGAATATTCATGAACTACACCAGCTATCTTTACCTCGGTAGGAGCGAAGCCTGTCATAGACGATAATAGAATACGACGAAGAGCATTTCCTAAAGTATGCCCATATCCTCTTTCAAAGGGTTCCATTACTACTTTTGCATGCAATGGAGATATGTTCTGAACATCTATAATACGTGGTGTCAACAATTCATTACCGTGCATAGTAATGTCCTTTAGCGTAAAGCAAACCAATAAATAAATTACTTAGAATATAATTCTACAACCAATGATTCATTAATCATTGTAGAAAGATCAGAACGCTCTGGTTTAGCTTTAAAAACTCCTTTCATTCCTTTAACATCCATATCTATCCAACTCGGAAAGTTTCGTCCATCAGCGGCCTCAATAGCCGACTTAATTCTTAGTTGGCTTCTAGCATTTTGAGTTACCTCAATAATATCTCCAGAACGAACAATATATGCAGGAATATTTACTCTTTTGCCATTAACAAGAATACAATTATGTCTAACAACTTGACGCGCTTCTGAGCGTGAAGAACCGAACCCCATATGATAAGCTACATTGTCTAGACGGCTTTCTAATAACTGTAGCAAATTATCTCCTGTTATACCACGACGCTTATCTGCTTCTTTGTAAATATTATGGAATTGTCTTTCTAAGATACCATATATTTTGCGCACTTTTTGTTTTTCACGAAGCTGCCCACCATAATCTGATAATCGTCCTTTTTTTTGTCCATGCTGCCCGGGAGGATAATTTCTTCTTTCAATCGCACATTTATCAGTGAAGCATTTCTCGCCTTTTAAAAAAAGCTTTTCGCCCTCTCGGCGACATTGTTTACATTTTGGTTCAAGATTTCTAGCCAAAGTAATCTCCTCAAATACGACGTTTTTTTGGTGGCCGACAACCATTGTGAGGTACAGGTGTAACATCAGTAATGCTTGTAATTTTAAAGCCTACTGAATTTAACGCTCTTACAGCAGAATCTCTACCTGGACCTGGACCTTTTATTCTAACTTCTAAATTCTTGACACCACATTCTATAGCTATCTTACTTGCATTTTCAGCAGCTACTTGCGCTGCAAATGGAGTACTTTTACGAGATCCTTTGAAGCCAGCTCCTCCAGAAGTAGCCCAAGAAAGTGCATTTCCTTGCCTGTCCGTTATTGTAACGATAGTATTATTAAAAGATGCGTGTATATGAGCAATTCCTTCAGAAACATTTTTTTTAATTTTTTTTCGAATTCGCGTATTAGCTTTAACCATATAAATGGTATTCCTTATTAATCATTAAAATTCCTAACAAAATTATCTAGCACGTATAGCTTTTCTAGGGCCTTTCCGAGTTCTCGCATTAGTACGTGTTCTCTGTCCACGAACTGGTAATCCACGACGATGTCGTAATCCTCGATAACAACCCAGATCCATCAATCTTTTGATATTCATAGAAATTTCTCTACGCAAATCACCCTCAATCGTAAGTTTAGAAATATGATCTCGTAATAAGTCAATTTGCTCGTCAGATAAATCCCTCAATTTGATATCAGTATCTATGCCTACCTGCTTACATATACTATTAGAGCTTGATTTTCCAATTCCATAAATTGCTGTAAGGGCAATATTTACATGTTGATGATTTGGTATATTTACGCCAGCTATACGCGCCATTATTTTTCCTATGTTTAAATCTATAAATTATAAGGTACTAGCCTTGTCTCTGCTTGTGGCGTGGATCTAGACAAATAACCCTAACAACTCTATTTCTTCGAATAATCTTACAATTTCGGCAGATCTTTTTTACTGACGCATTCACTTTCATATAATATTCCTCGATATCCTAAATATTTGCTATATAAAATTAAAAATTATTTTGCGCGAAAGGTAATTCGTGCTCTAGTTAAATCATAAGGAGTTAGATCAACTGTAACTTTATCACCAGGTAAGATTCTTATATAGTGCATACGCATTTTACCTGATATATGCCCAAGGACTATATGACCGTTCTCTAACTTAACTCGAAAAGTTGCATTTGGAAGTGTTTCAAGAATTTCTCCCTGCATTTGAATAGTTTCTTCTTTAGCCATTAATTAAAATCTATAGATTGTTATCTTAGCGAGGATTTGTTTACAATGCCTTTTAAACTAGATTTCTTAAGTAAACTATCATATTGTGACGACATCACATGTGATTGTACTTGTGACATGAAATCCATTGTAACGATAACTATGATTAGCAGTGACGTACCGCCAAAATAAAAAGGGACATTCCATTTTAATATCAGAAATTCTGGTAACAAACAAACTAATGTCACATAGATCGAACCAGCCAAAGTCAATCGCAACATAACTTTTTCTATATACCGAGTTGTTTGTTCGCCAGGCCTAATTCCGGGAACAAAAGCACCGCTCTTTTTAAGATTATCAGCAGTTTCTTTTGGATTAAAAACCAAAGCTGTATAAAAAAAGCAAAAAAACACAATCATTATAGCATAAAGCACAACATAAATTGGTTGTCCTGGTGATAGTGCGCCACTAATATCTTTCAACCACAACATTGATTCGCTATCTGCAAACCACCCTGCCAAAGTCGCTGGAAACAAAATAATGCTAGATGCAAAAATAGGAGGTATTACCCCAGCCATATTAAGCTTTAAAGGCAAATGTGAGCTTTGTCCACCATAGATCTTACTCCCAACTTGCCTCTTAGCATAATTAACCAATATTCGCCTTTGACCTTTTTCAACAAAAACAACAAAACTGGTAATAAGAGCAGCTAAAACAAATATAACTAAAGCAACTAAAAAGTGCATAGAACCAGTGCTAACTAAATCGAGTGTGCCGCCAATAGCATTTGGTAAACCTGCTGCTATACCAGCAAAAATAATTAATGATATTCCATTACCAATACCACGCTCTGTAATCTGTTCACCCAGCCACATTAGAAAAATTGTCCCTGTAACCAACGTCATTACAGTAGTGAATAAAAATAATCCACCAGGTGAAATTACTAGACCAGCTTGAGATTGCAAAGCGATTGAAATTCCATAACTCTGAACAAGAGCAAGTACTAGGGTTCCAATTCTTGTATATTGGGTAATTTTCTTTCTTCCACTTTCACCTTCCTTTTTCAGAGCTTCTAAAAAAGGAACTGCCACAGTCCCTAGCTGCATTATAATTGAAGCTGAAATATATGGCATTATACCAAGTGCAAAGATAGAAAATCTCGAGAGAGCTCCACCTGAGAACATATTAAACATTCCCAGAACTCCTCCTTCTTGAGACTCAAACAAATCTTTAAGGACAACAGGATCTATCCCGGGAACTGGAACATGTGCTCCTATTCTATATACAATGAGTGCTAATAAAAGAAACCACAGTCTTCGCTTTAATTCAGCAAACTTATCTACGGATGGTTTATTTAAATTGCCTTTTATAGCCAATTTATTTCCTATAATATTTATACGGCAGAACCGCCGTTTGATTCTAATTGAACACGAACACCATTAGTAACAACAACGCCAGTCAAATTTATTTTCTTTTCAATTTTACCAGAAAAATAAATTTTAACTTTCTTAGTATTAGTTGGAACTAATTTATTCGAAACTAATGCAGATATATCTATAGTATTTTCAGATAAATTATTTAAAACTGAAGATCTTAACGTAGGATATCTGCGCTTAGCAAGAATACAAAATCCTCGTTTAGGTAGCCGTCTCTGAATAGGCATTTGCCCGCCCTCAAATCCGACTTTATGAAATCCGCCAGCTCTAGATTTTTGTCCTTTATGTCCTCTACCACACGTTTTACCTATTCCAGAACCAATTCCTCGTCCAACTCTTGTTCGCTGCTTTTTTGAATTAGTAGCGGGTTTAATATTATTTAAAAACATAGTTTAATCACATTTCACAAGATATTTAACTTTACTAATCATACCCCTTGTTTCAGGCGTATCAGCAAGAATCGACACACTATTTAGTTTTTTTAAACCAAGACCACGTATTGTTGCACGATGTGACTTCTTAGTTCCAATGACACTCTTTATTAGTGTTATTTTGATATTTTTATTTACAGCATTCATTATTCATTTCCAAGTATTTCTTTGACTGTTTTCCCGCGCTTCGCCGCTATACTCGCCGGAGTATTCATTACACTCAATCCTTTGAGGGTAGCTCTGACGACATTATATGGATTAGTAGAACCTATACATTTCGCAAGGATATTCGTCATTCCCATAACTTCAAATATTGCTCGCATTGGTCCTCCTGCAATAATACCAGTACCTTCAGGAGCTGGCTGCATATAAACTCTTGCAGCGCCGTGCGACCCAATAATTGGATGAAAAATAGTTCCATCTTTCAATTTAACTTTAATCATTTTTCTGCGAGCTTCATCCATTGCTTTTTGCACAGCCACCGGCACTTCTCGTGATTTTCCTTTACCCATTCCTACGCTGCCGTCACCATCGCCAACTACTGTGAGCGCAGCAAAACCAAGAATTCTACCACCTTTAACAACTTTGGTTACACGATTAATTGCAACCATTTTTTCACGAAGATTATCCGAATTTTCTTCTGCTCCAGCAATTTTATTGATTGCTTTTCCTGTCTTGGCCATTAAAAAAACCTTTTATTAGAAATTAAGTCCATGTTCACGTGCAGCATCTGCCAATGCTCTCACTCTACCATGATATTTATATCCGGCTCGATCAAACGCAATTTTTGAAACGCCACAAATTTTTCCCTTTTCAGCGATCCTTTTACCGATAAACATTGCTGCTGAAACATTTCCTCCCGAAATTATCTCTTTACGAACTTCAGGCTCTAATGTAGATGCGCTTGTAATAATTTTATTGTTATCTTTGTCAATTAATTGAGCATATATATGCGAATTAGTACGATGTACCGATAAGCGTATTATACCTAATTCAGATATTTTATTTCTTGTTTTGCGAGAACGTCTAATTCTTTTTTCTTTTAAATTAAGCATATAAATCTCAATTATTTTTTCTTGGTTTCTTTAAGTAGAATAACTTCATCCGAGTAGCGCACACCTTTACCCTTATATGGCTCAGGTTTTCTATAAGCTCTAATTTCTGCCGCTATTTGCCCTACTTTTTGTTTATCAATACCTCTAATTAGTATTTCAGTTTGAGTCGGTGTTTCAATCTTTATTCCATCAGGAATAACATAGTCAACCGGGTGCGAAAACCCGAGGGCTAAATTTACATTTGTTGTATTGGCATTAGCGCGATATCCAACCCCTACCAGAAGTAGTTTTTTTTCAAATCCAACAGATACTCCCTTTACCATATTTGCTACCAGAGCTCTAATTGTACCTGACATAGCGTTAGCGTGCTTAGACTCATTAGTCGTTGTTATTTTCAAAATATTATCACTAATGCCCAATTTAACATCACTTGGAAAAGTTTGTCTTAAGTTACCCAATGGTCCTTTAATAGCAATCTCATCATCAGAGATATTAATTTCAACATTTGGTGGTATAGCTATTGGATTATTGCTTACTCTCGACATATATTAAGACCCTTTAAACTACGACACATAATAATTCACCACCAACACCATTAGCCCGAGCTTTTCTTTCTGTCATAACACCTTTCGAGGTTGATATGATAGCAATCCCAAGTCCATTCATAACATTCGGTAAATCGCTTTTGGATTTATATATTCTTAATCCAGGTTTACTTATACGCTTAATATTCTCAATTACTGGAGAACCACAATAATATTTGAGTGAAATATCAAGAATATTTTTGTTATCAATATTCTTTACAACAAAATCATCAATATAGCCTTCATCTTTTAAGACTTTGGTAATTGATATTTTTATACGTGAATTTGGCATTTTGACATTTTTCTTCCTTGCCAATTGCGCATTACGTATGCGAGTCAACATGTCAGCAATTGGATCACTCATACTCATAGATTCACCTAATATATTAATTTAAGTTAAATACACATTCTTAAGATTGTAAATCAAAATATTCTTTTACCAACTCGCTTTAATAATTCCTGGAATTTTTCCGCTCATCGCAATATCTCTCAACTTACTTCTACCAAGTCCAAACTTAGAATAAACACCTCTAGGTCGACCAGTTAGTGAGCATCGATTTCTCAAACGTACAGGACTAGAGTCTCTGGGCAATTTTTGCAATTTAATGCGTGCAATATGCCTTTCATCTTCAGTTAATGTAAGGTCATTCATAATATTATTTAAATTAGATCTTTTCTCAGCATATTTGTGAACTAATTTTAATCTTTTTATGTTTCTATTTATTATAGAAATCTTTGCCATTGCATCCTCAATTCTTAAATGGAAAATTAAAAGCTGATAGCAATGCTTTAGCCTCTAAATCACTTTTAGCTGTAGTAGTAATAGAGATATTCATGCCACGTAATGCATCAATTTTATCGTAATCAATCTCAGGAAATATGATTTGTTCTTTAATTCCCATATTATAATTTCCTTTCCCGTCAAATGATTTACCAGATATTCCACGGAAATCACGTATTCGAGGAATAGCAATTGTAATTAATCTATCCAAGAACTCATACATTTTCACTTTACGGAGCGTTACCATACAACCAATTGGATATCCCTCACGAACTTTGAACGTCGCAATTGATTTTTTTGCTTTAGTAGTCACGGGTTGTTGGCCGCAAATTTTTTTCATATCAGATAGGGCATGTTCAACAATTTTTTTATCTACAGTTGCCTCACCTAATCCAATATTAAGTGTGATTTTTGTTACCCGCGGAACTTCCATTACTGATTTATAATGAAACTGATCAATCAATTGCTTTGTAATAGTATTCCTATAATATTCTTGTAATCTAGCCATTGAATTAGTTTTCCGTATTATGATTCTATAAGCTGACCGTTAGATCTGAAAATTCTTGTTTTATTGTTGTCAGCATCTAGTCTAAAACCGATTCTATCAGCCTTCTGTAAAGTAAAGTTATAGATTGCAACGTTAGAAATATGAATCGGCATTTCACGACTTATGATTCCACCAACACTACCACTAGTAGGATTAGGTTTCTGATGTTTTTTTACTGAATTAATCCCCTGAACCACAACGTGATCTTCATCTTTCACACTAATTATAGTTCCTCTCTTACCTTTATCTTTACCAGCAATTATAATAACATCATCACCTTTTCTTAGCTTTTTCATATTAATCCTTGTTTACATCTATAATACTTCTGGCGCTAATGACACAATTTTCATGAAACGTGCATTGCGCAATTCACGAGTAACAGGACCAAAAATACGAGTTCCTATTGGCTCAAGTTTGTTATTTAATAATACTGCTGCATTCTCATCAAATTTTAATAGCGACCCATCTATACGCCTAACACCTTTTGCCGTACGCACTACCACAGCATTATAGACATCGCCTTTTTTTACTCTTCCTCTTGGTGCTGCGTCTTTTACACTGACTTTTATTATATCGCCAATACTCGCATATTGTCTTTTAGATCCTCCTAAGACCTTAATACACATAATTGATCGTGCACCTGTGTTATCAGCAACTCTTAATATTGATTGCATTTGGATCATATTTTTCGCTTTTTAATTTTGTTTATAAAGGAATAAAGCGGTACTTATAGTTTTCTTTATTTACTTTCATTAAAAGAATTGCAAGTGCCACCAAACAAATAAATACTTATAAAATAGTTCTATATGCGATTTCTATTCTTGTGCGTTAGTTGTAACTAATTGAGTTACCATCCAACTCTTAGTTTTAGATATTGGCCTACATTCTTCAATCACAACAGTATCACCGATCACATACTGATTGCTTTCATCGTGAGCATGATATTTCTTCGAACGTGATGTATTTACCATACAGAGGATGCTTTATTCTACTTTCAACTAATACAGTTACTGTTTTATTTGTTTTATTGCTAGTAACTCTTCCACTAAGAGAACGATTGTTTTTTTCACTTGTCATGATTGTTAATTTTTTGCGTTATAATAGTTTTTACTCTAGCAATGTCTTTTTTTATAGCAGTAAGCTGTTTCGGATTAGATAATTGTTGTGTAGCTAATTGCATTCTTATCCCGAACTGTGCTTTTAATAGAGAAAAAAGTTCTTTATTTAATTCTGAAATATCTTTATTTCTTAATTCACTAACCTTCATTGCTATACACCTATTTGCCTAATTGTGAACGTTGTTTTGATAGGTAATTTTGCAGCAGCCAATCGAAATGCTTCACGAGCTAATTCTTCATTAACACCATCCATTTCATACAACATTTTTCCAGGCTGTATTTCAGCCACAAAATACTCAGGATTTCCTTTACCTTTACCCATTCTAACTTCAGCAGGTTTATGAGAGATTGGTTTATCAGGAAAAATTCTAATCCAGATTCTGCCTCCCCTTTTTATATGTCTTGTCATAGCTCTTCGCGCAGCTTCAATTTGCCTGGCTGTTAAACGACCTCTACCAATTGCTTTAAGACCATACTCGCCAAAACTAACTTTTGCTCCACGTGTAGCAATTCCTGTATTTCTACCTTTTTGCTGCTTACGATATTTGGTTCTAGCTGGCTGAAGCATCTTTATCTCCAGATTTTACAGATATATCAGTCTTACCGGCATTAGTGCTCATAATTACAGACTCATACTCAACATTAGAAATTGAATCGACATCTTTTTTCAGTGCGGAATTCGACAACTTATTCATGGTACTTGGAGATCTTCTTACACTCTTTTTTTTATCATTTTCCATAGCTACAGTGGATGTTAGGTTTACATTATTCTCTGTATCACCCAGCAATTCACCTTTGAATATCCAAACCTTGATACCTATAATCCCATAAGTAGTTTTTGCCTCTGATGTGCCATAATCTATGTCAGCTCTAAGTGTATGGAGCGGCACTCTTCCTTCTCGATACCATTCGGTTCGAGCAATTTCAATACCATTTAATCGACCAGAACTCATTATTTTAATACCTTGTGCTCCCAAACGCATAGCATTTTGCATTGCACGTTTCATTGCTCGTCGAAACATTATTCTTTTTTCTAATTGCTGTGCAATGTTATCTGCTATTAATTGCGCATCTAACTCTGGTTTGCGTATTTCCTCGATATTCACATGCACAGGAACACCCATTCGTTTTTGCAATTCGGCGCGTAATATCTCTATATCCTCGCCTTTTTTACCAATAACGACTCCGGGGCGTGAACTAAATATTGTAATTCGTGCATTTTTGGACGGTCTTTCAATTAAAACTCTGCCAACAGATGCATTTTTTAATTTTTCACTTAAAAAGGCTCTTACTTTTATATCTTCATTAAGCATCGTCGCAAAATTACCACTGTTTGCATACCATCTTGATAACCAATTTCTTTGAACTGACAAGCGGAATCCAGTAGGGTGTATTTTTTGCCCCATATCAATTTCTACCTTCTTTGTTTTTATCGATATTATCATCGACTGTTAGCAAAATATGACAAGTTGGTTTAACAATTCGATTGCCCCTTCCTTTTGCCCTTGCACTAGTTCTCTTCATCAACGTACCTCGATCTACAAGAATTGTTGAGATTTTTAATTCATCTATATCTGCGCCATCATTATGCTCTGCATTGGCTATTGCAGATTCCAAAAGTCTTTTGATAATGCCAGCACCTTTCTTAGGACTAAAGGCTAGAATATTCAACGCCCTATCCACAGACAATCCTCTAATTTGATCAGCCACTAAACGCCCTTTTTGTGCTGATAATCGTACACCTCGTAGTATCGCAGTAGTTTCCATTTTAATTCCCTATCGCTTGGTTACAGCTTTTTTATCACCTGCATGACCTTTAAATGTACGCGTCAGTGAAAATTCACCAAACTTATGTCCCACCATATTCTCAGTTACAAAAATTGGTATGTGTTGTTTCCCATTATGAACTGCAATTGTCAACCCAATAAAGTCAGGCAAAATTGTAGATCTTCTGGACCAAGTTTTAATTGGTCTTTTATCATTAGTTTCGCGTACTTTTTCTATTTTTTCTAATAAGTGAACGTCTACAAAAGGTCCTTTTTTTACTGAACGAGCCATTTAAATATTATCCTTTCTTTGAATATCTATGTCTTGCTATCATGATTTCAGTTCTTTTATTGTTTCTTGTCCTATATCCTTTTGCAGGAGTGCCCCATGGACTGACTGGATGTCGACCTGCAGACGTTCTTCCCTCTCCTCCACCATGAGGATGATCAATTGGATTCATAGCAACGCCACGTACAGTAGGCCTTATCCCTCGCCAGCGCACAGCGCCAGCTTTACCTATTGATCGTAAACTATGTTCTGAATTTCCCACTTCACCAATAGTTGCAAAGCAATCTATATGAACTTTTCGAATTTCCCCGGACCGTAATTTAAGCTGTGCATAATTACCATCTCTTGCCTGTAATTGTACCGATGCACCTGCAGCACGAGCTAATTGTGCACCTTTGCCTGGCAGTAATTCTATGCAGTGTATTATTGTACCCATTGGTATATGTCGCAACGGCAGCGCGTCACCAGGTTTTATTTGAGCATTCTTTCCACTAGAAATTTGCGCACCTACACTTAATCCTTTAGGAGCAATAATATATCTTCTTTCTCCGTCTTGATAACAAACTAAAGCAATATTTGCAGTTCTATTGGGATCGTATTCTATGCGCTCCACAGTAGCAACTATATCAAACTTATCACGTTTGAAATCAATCATTCGATAGTGCTGCTTATGTCCACCTCCTCGGTGTCTTGTTGTGATTCGACCGTGATGATTCCTTCCAGCACTGTTAGATTGCTTCTCTAATAAATTTTTATGAGGCGAACCTTTATATAGCTCTTTATTAACAAGCTTAACTACTGATCTGCGTCCTGGCGATGTTGGTCTTAATTTTACTAATGCCATCACTTAGCCTCTGAATTTGTAAAATTTGTAAAACTTAATTCTTTTCCATCTTTAATACTCACTATTGCTTTTTTCCAATCGCTTCTTTTTCCAACAAAACGTCCAAATCGCTTTTGTTTCCCTTTTACATTTATCGTACGTACAGTACTTATCTCAATTTTTTGCTCTTTCCATAACAATTCAATAGCAGATTTAATTTCCTTCTTGGTTGCATCGTTTGCTACACGGAATATCGCTTGATTATTTTTTTCCCCCAGAAAGGTAGCTTTCTCAGATATATACGGGGCTAAAATAATCTTTAGCAATCGCTCATGCTTTAGATTTACATTACTCATACGAGAGATTCCTCAATTTTTTTTAGCCCTTCTGTAGTAATCAATATCTTCTCAAACTTCAGAAGATTAACCGGGTCTACATTTTTAACTTCTATTACCGCAACTCGTGGAATATTTCTTGATGCTAAATACAAGTTATCATTTAATTCATGCGTTATTACCATGACTTCATTAAGACCAAGATTTTTTATTTTATCCAAAAATTCCTTTGTCTTATGCGTATCAACGTTAATATTATCAGTAACTAGTAATCTTTGATCTCGAATGAGTTGCGAGAATATTACACTGATGCCCGCACGATACATTTTCTTATTTAATTTCTTCTTAAAATTCTCATCTGGACTATTAGGAAATATTTTCCCACCTCCTCTCCAAATCGGACTTGAAGCCATTCCGACACGTGCACGCCCTGTTCCTTTTTGCCTCCATGGTTTTCGTGTAGACTTTGCCACATCTGATCGACCTTTTTGCGCTCTAGTTGCACCTCTAGCATTCGATAGATATGAAGTCACTACTTGATGGACAAGTGCTTCGTTATAATCTCTATTAAAAAGCACATCAGAAACAGAAATTTTATCCGTTTGATTTTTATTACCGATAAGCTTAAGTTCCATTATCTGTTCACCTTCTTGCTATTTATGTTGCTTATTAATCCGCAATTTTTGTTTTTATACTAGGGCGCACTATTACATTGCCTCCCTTGGAACCAGGTATCGCACCTTTAACTAATAGCAAGTTTCTATCATTATCAATTCTAATAATTTCAAGATTTTGTATTGTTCTTTTTACATTTCCCAGATGACCCGACATCCTCTTACCTGGGAAAATTCGCCCGGGATCTTGCGCCATACCAATCGAACCAGGCTTATTGTGAGCCTTCGAATTACCGTGACTCGCTCTATTAGAAGAAAAGTGATGCCTTTTGATAACGCCGGCATATCCTTTACCAATCGTAATTCCTGAAACATCAACCTTTTGCCCTACTGTAAATATATCGTGCTTAATTTGAACTCCCAGTCCAAATTTATTAAGCTCTTCATCTTCCTGTACTCTAAATTCTCTAATGACGCTTCCAGCTTCTACGCCAGCTTTTGAATAGTGACCTGCGGATGATTTATTTACACGACTTGCTCTTCTCTTTCCGAAAGCCAGCTGCAGCGCTGAGTAACCATCTGTTGTTGATTTCTTGATTTGAGTTACGCGATTATTTGATACATCAATCACCGTCACAGGCAAACTATCGCCATTCTCTGTAAAAATTCGCGTCATACCGATCTTACGACCGATTAATCCTAAACTCATTTTTATTCCTTTACTCAGGAGTTTTTATTAATTAAATCTTTGTATTAAAGCTAGTTATCAAATCTGCCTGTAGTATAGTTTAGAAATTTACAATTTAATTTCTACATCTACACCAGCTGGTAAATCTAACTTCATCAGCGCATCTACTGTCTTATCTGTTGGATCAATTATATCCATTAGTCTCAAATGCGTTCTTATCTCAAACTGATCTCTTGATGTTTTATTGACATGCGGTGAACGTAACACATCGAATCGTTCTATTCTTGTAGGTAACGGAACCGGTCCTTTGACTACTGCTCCAGTCCTTTTCGCAGTTTCAACAATTTCAATTGCAGATTTATCTATCAAACGATAATCAAAAGCTTTTAGGCGAATTCTAATTTTTTGGTTTTGCATATACCTGACCTTGAGTTTATTAATTCAACCTATAATTCGATTGAATTTTCACTCTTTAATGACTTTCTTAAATCACTCAATAATTTTTGCGACAACACCGGCACCAACCGTTCTTCCACCTTCACGTATCGCAAAACGCAAGCCATCTTCCATCGCTATAGGTGCTATCAGGTTAACCGTTACTGATACGTTATCT
>Ga0209582_1000577_pt1 | contig 21643 bp, 19 predicted proteins | sample KloWWTmetKNB5Kit_FD_187176 | JGI IMG/M metagenome (GOLD analysis project Ga0209582, IMG submission 187176) | Active sludge microbial communities from Klosterneuburg, Austria, studying microevolution and ecology of nitrifiers - Klosterneuburg... | ecosystem: Engineered > WWTP > Aerobic digester >...
ATTAACTACAAACTAAAAAGGAAAGATAAAAAATGTCATCACCATTGATTAACGGACTGCTTCAACAATTTTCGCCCCAGATCGTGAGCGCCATCAGCCAAAAGCTGGGTGTTAGCCCGGCCATTGTGCAAACTGGCTTGTCATTTGTGCTGCCCATGCTCACCGGCACGGCGGCCCGCAACATGTCCAGCCCAACCGATGCCTCCAACGTGCTGGGGATGCTCAAGGGCGCGGATATGGGCCAGATGGGCAACCTGGCCGGGCTGGTGGGCGGGCTGGGTGGAAACCAGCAGAACCCGCTGGCTGGCTTGGCCGTCAACGCGCTCATGGGCAATGATCAGGCCAGCCGCGTGAGCAGCGCCATCAACCAGGCCACGGGCACCAACATCGGCGGAAGCCTGCTCAGCATGGCGGCCCCGGCGGTTCTCAGCGCCATCAGCGGGCAGGCCACCCAGGGCAAACTGGACGGCGCCGGCGTGGCGAACATGATGAAGAGCCAGAGCGCGGGCATGTTTGGCGATAACGGCGCGGACATGATGGGCGCGGTCACCAAGTCGTTGGGCGTTTCCAATGACAGCGCGCTGCAAATGGCAAATGGCGTGATTGGCAAACTGTTTGGCTAAAGGTACAAGTCCAGCGGCTCTGAGCCGTTAGACCTGTGCGTAAAAACCCGGCGAGGCGAAAACCTTGCCGGGTTTTTTGTTTTGTTAGACTTAAGGGTATGAGAAATATCGTTGTTGTTGGCGTGGGTTATGTGGGTTTGCCGATGGCCGCCTGCTTTGCTGATTTTGGCAACCGCGTGACTTGCGTGGACGTTATCCCCGAAAAACTGGAAAATTTAAAGAAGGGCGTCATGCCCATTTACGAACCGGGTTTGGATGACTTGGTGGTGCGCAATGTCAATGCCGGGCGGTTGCTGTTTACCACCTCGTATGAGACGGCGATCAATGACCCAAAGAATCCCGCCGAGTTTGTGTTCATCGCCGTTGGCACGCCAGAGGGCGTGGATGGCGCGGCAGATTTGCGGTATGTGCGCTCGGTGGCAGAGAGCATCGCCCAGACGATGGATCACCCGCTCATCATCATCAACAAAAGCACGGTGCCGGTTGGCACGGGCGACTGGGTTGGAAACATTGTGCGCGCCAAGCAGCCAAAACCCATCCCCTATTCGGTGGTGAGCAACCCCGAATTTTTGCGCGAGGGCATGGCCGTCTCGGACTTCCTCAACCCAGATCGCGTGGTGCTGGGGTCGGTGGATAAAGACGCCGCCGCCCGCGTGGGCGAGCTATACGCCAGCCTGCGCGCGCCCATCCAGATTGTGGATTTGCCCACCGCCGAGATGATCAAATATGCCAGCAACGCGTTTTTGGCGACCAAGATTTCGTTCATCAACGAGATGGCGAACATTTGCGAACAGCTTGGCGCGGATGTGAAAGACGTGGCGATTGGCATGGGCTACGACAAACGCATTGGCCGCGCCTTTTTGGATGCCGGTCTGGGTTATGGCGGCTCGTGCTTCCCCAAAGATGTGAAGGCGCTGGCGTATATGGCGCAAACGCAGGGCAAACATCCCCAGCTTTTGGAGGCGGTGATGCAAATTAACGCCGATATGCGCCGCAGCGTGGTCACAAAAGTGGTCGCGCTGGTAGATGAGGCCTCGAACGGAAAATTTAACCGGCTGGAGGGCAAGACCATTGGCGTGCTGGGCATCGCTTTCAAACCCAACACCGATGACATTCGCGAGGCGGCGGCCATTGACATCATTCGCATGTTGCAGACCGAGGGCGCGAAGATCAAGGCGTATGACCCCGTGGCGATGGAGAACGCCGGGCGGGTGCTGCGCGATGTGACCTTGTGCGAGGATGCCTATGACGTGGCCGAAGGTTGCGATGCGCTGATTATCGCTACTGAATGGAACGAGTTTAAGCAGCTTGACTTTAAGCGCGTTAAGAGCGTGATGCGCAACGCGAATCTGGTGGATGGCCGCAACTTGTATGACGGGCACACCATGCGCGAGATGGGCTTCACCTATCGCGGTGTTGGCCGGGGATACGAATAATTTTGCGCCGCCCCGGCCACTTTGATTGGCAGAGTGACCGGGGCGGGTTTTGCGTAGTTTTTGGCGCTATTCGCCGGGCTGATGGGCCGCCGCGCTATTCTGGCCCGCAGGCGCAGACGCAGGCTCTGATTCTGGCGCGTGACCCGGTGTTGCCGCGCCGGGCTTGTGAATTTGGTAGGTCACATTTGTAACCGCCACGCGATCCATCTGCTGGAGGGCCATGTAAAACGAAATATTGGTGTTGGCGTGCAAGGCCTGCGCCTGCCAGGTATCCATCACCAACTGACCCATGATCACATGCACAAAACGGTCGTCGTTTTCGCGCAGCTTTTGCTGAATAAACTCCACCGCCGTCTCGGACAAGTTGCGGTACGGGCACGGCACAATCGTTAGCTCTTTGCCGCTGTCTGCCAACATGCGCTCGTTCCACTTGGCAATGGTTTTGGCGGTTTTGGCCGGGTTGTCATCCAAATGCACGGCTGTCCATTCATTGCCCTCAGACATGGCAAAGTCCACCATCTCAACGGTTCCGGCGTGAACATCATCCACCATCACAACCGTGAGCATGTCATGCTTGTGCGGGCGTAATTTCTGGTCGGATGTGCTGAGCGCCAGCGCCACATCTTTGTAATGGTGATGAATGCGGAAGAAGACAAACACCAGTGTTGGGATCAAAATCACGGTGATCCACGCGCCCTGCGCGAATTTTGTCACCGCAAACACGATCATCACAACAATTGACATGACCGAACCCAGGCCGTTGATGAACATTTTGATGCGCCAATGCGGGTCATAGTTCAATGTGCTGTGCTCTTCTTGCCGGGTTTCGCCGGGCTTGAGGTGCGAGGTTTTTCTCCAGCGCAGCACCATGCCCGCCTGAGACATGCCAAAGCTGAGGAACACGCCAATGGCATACAGCGGAATAAGCGCGGAAGTGCTGCCGCCAAAGACCACCACCAGCGTAATGGAAGCCACCGCCAGCGCCACAATGCCCCACGAAAACACAAGGCGGCTGCCGCGAAAGGTGAGCTGGCGCGGCAAAAAGCCATCGCCCGCGTGCAAGGCGCACAAGCGGGGGAAATCGGCGTAGCTGGTATTGGCGGCCATCATCAACACCAGCATGGTCGCAATCACCAGCATCCAGTGGATGGGGCTGTTCGCGCCCACCAACGCCTCTGTCATGTATGGCAGCACGGCGGAATCGCCCACCACATGACCACCAACGATGTCAAAGTGCGGCAGAATATTCATCTGATGGGCAAAAAAGACAATGCCCAAAAGGTTGATGGCGATCAAACAGCTCATCACCAGCATGGTGGTTGCGGCGTTGCGGCTCTTTGGCTCTTTGAAGGCCGTAATGCCGTTCGAGATCGCCTCGACCCCAGTGAGGGCCGTGCAGCCAGAGCTGAACGCGCGCAACACAAGAAACAGCCCTAGCGATTGGGCGTTGTTTTTGAGCATCTCCATCATCTCGGCGGGATGACTCACCACCGGCAAAGTCCCGGTTAAATAGCGAAAAGCGGCAATGCCCATCGTGATAAACAACATGCCGATAAAGAAATAGGTGGGCACGGCAAACACCCGGCCAGATTCCTTCACCCCGCGCAAATTCACAATCGTCATCACCACAATGGTGAGAACAGACAAAAGCGCTTTGTAAGGCTGCAAAGCTGGAAATGTGGCCACCACGTTTTCCCATCCGCTGGTGATGGACACCGCGACGGTCAAAATATAGTCTGTGAGCAAAGCCGCGCCTGCCACCTGAGCTGGCGCTTCGCCAATGTTGTCTCTGGCAACAATATACGCGCCGCCGCCGCCCGGGTAGGCAAAAATGGTCTGGCGATACGAGATGGTGAGAATGGCCAGCAACACCACGATGGCAAAAGCGATTGGCAGGGAAAACACGGTTGCCGCGATGCCAGCTCCCAGCAGAACCAGCAAAATCTCACCTGGGGCATACGCCACCGATGACAACGCATCGCTGGCAAACACAGCCAGACCAATGGTCTTGCCAATGGTCTGGTGCGGCGCTTCGTTCGAAGCCAGTGGGCGCCCAATCAACACGCGCCGAATATCTTGACTTGTAATGTTCACAATTTCAACTCCAATAAATAAAACTTGAAATAAAACTTGGCGCTTTGAGCGCTTGAATGCAGAAGGGTTAGTCGCCGCGCGAGGAAGAGAACCAGGCGACTGAAAGAAGCTCAATGGCAGATGAGGCGCCCAGCGCAAAATCGCGCGCCAGCAAAGACCAGTTGGCCGCCATGCGCGTAAATATCATTTGCAGGGCCAGCGTTATGAGGATGACAATCAGCGGCAACACCCACCGCGTGATGTTTGTCAGTTTGTTGACATGGCGCACGCGCAAAATGCCGCTCAACTCGCACGCCGGAATGCGCTGCGCGATAAAAAAGTGGCTGAGTGGTTTGAGTTTGACCGAAAGCCCGTTGAGGGTATCTGGGTGTTTTTGCTCCGCGTGGCATACAATCACATCGCCGGGCAAGCGCCGCGTTTGAATGGCGCTTAGCCAGTCGCCGCCACGCGCATATTCGGCAGATGACTCCACCCCCGATTCGCGCAGCAACGCCGAGATGAGCGCCACCCGCAAACGCATTTGCGGCTCATCGCTCCAGTCTTGGATCAACGCCAGAAAAGAGACCGCGGCTTTTGTGCCAGAAGCCATCATCCACAAAAAGTTTGCAAGAGCGGCTTCGTCAAGGTCTTCGCAAGGCAGCAGCACAAGAAATCTGCGCGTGTTTGCGTTATTGGCGTTATAAAAATGCCACTTGGCTTTTGGGCCATCAAGCATTGGTTTTGTATTCATAAAGCATCATTTTTCACAATGACACTTTCAGAGTACGCCCTTGTTATAAAGATACGAGTGGGTTTTTGGCGCGAGAGTGTAAAGAAAAAATAAAAAAGAGGATATTTTTGGATAAGCGCGCAGCACGCTCAGAAGTCGGCCTGCTTGCCCAAACCCTAGCAGTCCGCCTTCTAAACCTTTTCCTATTCAAAACTGATATTAAAAAAGGTGCGGATTAAAATTTTCACCCTTCACCCTTCACCCTTCACCCTTCTTAAGCCATTGAAAACCGATACCCCACCCCCGGCTCGGTGAGAAGCAGCCGCGGGTCGTGCGGGTCATCCTCCAGCTTGGCGCGAAGCTGGCGCGTATACACCCGCAAATACTCCACCTGATCCACATATTCCATGCCCCACACGGCATCCAAAATAGCGTGATGCGTGAGCACACGGTCTGGGTTGCGGGCCAGGTAAGCCAGCAGCTTAAACTCGGTGGCGGTGAGCTTGACCTCTTCGCCGCGTTTGGTCACGATGTGCCGCGCCAGATCAATTTCCACATCGCCGCTTTTCACCACCGGGTCTGCCGTTTTGTTGATGTGCGCCCCGTGCCGCAAGGCCACCCGCACCCGCGCCATCAACTCCTCAATGCCAAACGGCTTGGTCAAATAATCATCCGCGCCTTTGTCCAGCGCAATCACTTTTTGGCGCTGGTTATCGCGGGCAGACAAAATAAGGATGGGCGTTTGCGTCCATGCGCGCAGCTTTTCGCACACTTCGGCCCCATCCATGTCTGGCAAACCCAGGTCCAAAATGATGGCATCTGGCGGGTTGGCCGCCGCAAGGGCAAGCCCATCCTCGCCGGTCGCGGCCACCTCCACCTGATACCCATGCTCGCTCAGAATTTTTCGCAGCGCGCGTTGAATTTGCATTTCGTCGTCAATGACGAGGATGGTTGGTTGTGTGCTCATGGTAAAAACGCAAAATGCAAAAAGTTTCGCATCGCTTCATCATACTTCTGGCGGGGGCATTTTGGGAGATGCGCCGTTCCAGGTGCGCGGCAAGGTGAAATAAAACGCAAACCCACGATCCTTCGCCGCGCCATCACCCAAGCGGTTTTCTGCCCACATTTTGCCGCCGTGCGCTTCAATAATGCCTTTGCAAATAGACAACCCCAGCCCGGTGCCCATCACCTTGTCGGCGTTGGTCACGCGGTAATACTGGTCAAAAATGCGGGTCAAATCTTCCGATGGAATGTGCGGGCTTTCGTTCAGCACCTCCACCCGCGCAAACGCATCATCCTGCACCCGCGCCAAAATGCGAATGCGCGTGCCGGGCGGCGCGTATTTGGCCGAGTTGCTGATCAGGTTGGTGAACACCTGATCAATTTGCACCGGGTCAACGGGCAGCAAGGGCAGCGACTCCGGCACATCCACTTCCATCACATGCCTGGCTGCCTCCGCACGAGAGCGCAACGCCGCGCCGCTGGCGATCTCGCTCAGGTCGGCCCATTCGCGGTCGGGCTTTAACGCGCCGCTTTCAATACGGCTCATATCCAGCATGTTGTTCACCAGCCGCGTCAGGCGTTGAGATGCCTCGCGCACATCGTCCAGCGTCTCGCGCCCGGCATCGGAATTGGGCGAGATGAGGCCGCTGCGCAAGCCCTCCGCGCCTGCGCTGATGGCCGCCAGCGGGGTGCGCAGCTCGTGCGAAATAGAGCCAAGCAGGGCGGTTTTGAGGCGGTCGCTCTCTTCCAAAACCGCCGCCCGCATCTCAGATTTCGCGGTGCGCAGCCGCTCCATCACCAGGGCGGTCTCGCCGGCAAATGTTCGCAGCAACCGAGATTCGCCAGACAGCAGCGGCTTTGCCCGCCAAATGCGAATCTCGCCAAAATCACCCCGCGCCGATTTGACCGCCTCGGTTTGTGATGGCGGCGTGGCAGGGAGTTTGGCGGCGGGCGATTGGGCGATGATGGGCGGCGTTTGCGGGTCTGGGCGCAGCGACACCTCCACCGTGGCTTTCAGAATCTCGCGCAATCGCTCGGCCAGCGTTTGGGCAATCTCGCCCGCATCGCGGGTGCTGATGAGAACCAGACTGAGTTCGTAAAAGCGGGTAGAGTCGCGCTCGCGCTGTTCGGCCTCAATCGCGCTGCGGCGGGCGCGGGCCATCACGCTGCTAATCACCAGCCCCACCACCAAAAACACCGCCAGCGTAATCACATCGGCGGTGTCGCTCACCAAAAGCGTGCGGCGCGGCTCAATAAAGAAAAAGTTAAAGCTGAGGAACGCCGTCACCGCCGCCGCCACACCCGGGTAAAACCCCGTCCATTGGGTAATCAGGCTGATGGCGAGCAGGTAGGCCAGCATCACGATGGGCGGGTTAAACCATGCCCCGCGCATCTCTTGCAGCAACACCAGCGCGCTGGTAACTGCGCTCACCAGCGCAAGCGCCACAACAAATCTACGACCAGAATTTTTCATCATCCCCTGCGCATGATACGCCAGATTGCCGGGCAGCATACGCGTTAAGCTGCGGCCTCGCTTTGCCCCCGCGCAAAGGGAGATATTATTGGGCATTGGCTAAAATCAGCGCAACATACCCAACAGCCATTACCCATACAAACACATGGACTTTCCCACCATTCTTGCCAACACGCTCTCTGCCCGCCAGCCAAAAACGCGGGTGGAATGGGAAGCCCGCCCGGCGGCGGTGCTTGTGCCGCTGTATTTGGCGGATGGCGAGTGGCATGTGCTGCTCACGCGCCGCACCGATTCGCTCAAAAGCCACACCGGCCAGGTTGCCTTCCCAGGCGGCAAGGTAGATGCAAACGACGCCACCCGCGAGGACACCGCGCTGCGCGAGGCAGAGGAGGAAATTGGCTTGCGCCCGCAGGATGTGCGCGTGTTGGGGCGGCTGGATGACTTGCTCACCGTGACGCAATGGCGCATTACGCCGGTGGCAGGCGTGTTCGCGTGGCCGTATCACTTCACGCCATCACCCGGCGAGATTGCGGCCATTTTTGGCGTTCCGTTGCGCTGGCTGGCCGACCCCGCCAACCTTGTCACGGAATTTCGCGAACCCATCGTGCCCGGCCCCAAAATACCGGTGTATCACTGGTATTACCGCGAGTTTGACATTTGGGGCGCCAGCGCGCGGATCATTCGCAATTTTCTGGATGTGGCTGGCGCATTTTTGTAAGCGCCGTCCGCGCGGGGCAGTTGGGTTACTCGGTTAATTCTTCCGCGCCGGGGTCGGGCTGTTCTTCCTCGCTGGCAGATGGGGCGGGCGGCGCATCATAGGCCGCGCGGATGATGGCGCGGGCAAAGATGAGGTAGCCCGTGTGCGCGATCATGCGGTCGCGCGGGCGCAGCCGGTCTGCGATGGTTTTGTAACCGCGCGTAAAAATCTCCTCCACTTCAATCATGCCAAACACGCGCTCGCCTTCCATGGCCGCAAACCCGCGCAAAACATCTTGAATTTGGTTGGTGGTGGGCACCAGCGAGCCAAACCAGCCGCCATCTTTAAGCGCGGCGCGGGCCTGAGTGAGCAGGGTGTGCGGCGCGGGCACATCAATGAAAACCGCGTCGGCTTTCTCTGGCGCAAGCAATCCCTGGGTGCTGTCAGCATTGATGAAGGTCACATAGCCATCCAGCCCCACTTTTTGCATGTTGCGTTTTGTCAGCGCCACAAAATCCTCGCGGATCTCCTGTGAGTACACCCGCCCAGTGGGCGCAACCGCCGTTGCCAGCGCCAGCGTCAGCCCGCCAGAGCCGCAGCCGCTTTCCAGCACCACCGCGCCCGGTTTGATGTTCATCTTCATCAAAATGTAGGCGCTGTCTTTGGGGAAGATCACCTGCGAGCTGCGTTTGATGTGACGGATGAGGTCGTTGGTGGAGGGCGGCAGCATCAAGTAGGCGTAGCCAATGTTGGTGTGAATTTGGCTGCCCCACGCCCGGCCAATCATGGCCTCGTGCAGCACAAAGCCATGATGCGTGTCAAATCGGCGGCCGGTCTGGATGGTGATGACGTGCTGTTTTTCGTCGTCGCCCACCAGCAACGCCAAATCGCCATCTTGAATTGTTTCGTTCATTTATAAAATGCAAAATGCAAAGTGGCAAGTGCAAAAGTATGCGCTGGCTTTGATTCGCGATTTATGAATACTTTTTTAAAACTAAAAGAGAAAGATCACTTTGCACTTTGCACTTTGCACTTTGCACTTTGCACTTTGCACTTTGCACTTTGCACTTTGCACTTTGCACTTTGCACTTTGCACTTTGCACTTTCTAGAGCAGCCCCCGCGCCAGCAGGGCCGCGCCAATCACGCCAGCCTGCTCGCCCAGTTTGGCCTCTACAATCTTGATTTTGGTCACTTCAAATTTGTTCACGCTGTTGGCATAGGCCACCGGGCGGATTTGCTTGAGCAGCCACTCGCTCAGCCCTTCAATCACGCCGCCGCCATAAATCAGCATTTCGGGGTCAAACGCGTTAATCAGCGTGGCCGCATGCAGACCCAGATAATACGCGGCGCGTTGCAACACGCCAATGGTCAGGGGGTCGCCGGCTTCCACGGCGGCCTTCAGCACACTGCTGGTAATCGCGCCATCCTTTTGTTCCATCAGCTTGGGCAAATTGGTTTTAACAATGCCCGCCGCGATGCCCGCGCGCAGGTCGCGGTCAATGGCCGTGCGGCTGGCCAGCGTCTCCACGCCGCCGCGCACACCCGCGCCCATTGGGTAAGGGCCATCGGGCATCATAATCATGTGCCCAATTTCCCCGGCGCTCCAGCGCGAGCCGGTGTAAATCTGGTCGTTGACGATGATGCCGCCGCCAATGCCTGTGCCCACAAAAATGGTGATGAGATTTTTGCAGCCTTTGCCTGCGCCCATGCGATGCTCGCCAACGCAAGCCACGCGCACATCATTGGAAAGAGCCACCGGGACATCGCGCCATTTTTTTAGCTCTTTCGCCAGCTCAATATCCACCCAGCCGGGCAGGTTGGCCGCGCTGCGCACAATGCCCTTGTCGCTATCCACCGGGCCGGGGCAGCCAATGCCAATGGCCTCCACTTGATCCAGCGTAATGCCCGCTTTTTGCATGGCATCATCAGACGCTTTTATCACCCGCTTGATGACCGCCTCTGGGCCGGCCACCGCGTTGGTTGTTTTTTTGCCGGTGGCTTTTACATTGCCGTCTTTATCCACCACGCCCGCCAGAATTTTTGTGCCGCCCAAGTCTATGCCAAGTGTGTAGCCATTGCCAGATTTTGGTTTTGCCATGATTAAAAATGCAAAGATGAAAATGCAAAGTAATTCGGTTTGCGCGTCACGCGCTTTCCGCCTCTGCAAGTTCAAAAAATTAAAACGTTTTTAGTATTATACGAACGTGGTGTTAGTCTTTCATCATGAATCGCATCATGTCGCCCATGGAGAGGATGCCGATGGGGTGGCACAAATCATCCGGCTCGGCCACAACAATGCGGTGGATGTGATGTTTGATCATAATGCGAGCCGCTTCCTCAATTGTGTCGTTGGGCGAGATGGTGAGGACACGCGCGGTCATAATATCGCCAACGGTCAGCCCCTTATCCACCGATTCAGCGTTGAGCAATTTGGCATTCACCAGATCGGTCTGGGAGAGGATGCCCGCCAAGCCGCAATCGGCATCCACCACCACCAGCGAACGCAACTGCGAGGTGGTCATCATCCGCGCGGCCTCGTTCACGGTTGTGGATGAGTCGCAGCTCACCACGCCGGGGTGCATCGCATCTTTCACCAAAATTTGTTCTGCCATAAACTCCTTTTTAATTACGAATTACGAATTACCAATTACGCGAATTTAATTTGTAATTCGTAATTCGTAATTGATTATTGGCATGCTTTCACAAACGCCTTAAAAACGGCCTGCGCTTCGGGCTGTTCTGGCAGGGCTTCGGGGTGCCACTGCACGCCCAGGGCAAAGGGGTGATGGGGCAGCTCAATGGCCTCGGTAATCCCATCCGGCGCATGTGCCACCGCGTGAAAACCCGGCGCCACATCCTTAACGGCCTGATGATGCAGGCTGTTCACCCGCAAGATGGGTTTGCCGATCACCCGCGAAAGCAGGCTGTCTTCCTCGATTTTTATCTCGTGCGCCAGCAGATCGGTGGGCAGGTCGGGATAAAAATCGTGGCGGCCCGCGCCCGCATGTTCGCTCACATCCCAGTGCAGGGTGCCGCCCATCGCCACGTTCATAATCTGCGCCCCGCGGCAAATGCCCAGCGCGGGTTTGTTGCTTTTAACGGCCCAGCGGACGAGGCTCATCTCTACGCGGTCGCGGGTCTCATCGCCCGGCGTAACCTGAACGCGGCGTTCCTTGCCATAAGCCAGCGGGTCAACATCGTCGCCGCCAGAGATCAACACGCCATCCAGCCGGTCGTGCAGGCGGCGCAAGGTTACGTCGTCCAGCTCCAGCGGAATAAACACCGGCAGGCCGCCTGCGCGTTCCACCGATTTGGCGATATACATGAGAAATTGATCCAGCTCTTGATGAATGGGCGAGCTGGCCGGGTGCATTGAAATACCAATAAGTGCTGACATGGGCGCAGTGTATCGCAAATAGCCCGCGCAGGCAAATCATGGCGCATTAAAATGCACGCCATGCCACTCTATTTCGCATTTCTACGCGCCATCAACGTGGGCGGGCACACCGTGACCATGGCGCGTTTGCGCGAAGTGTTTGAATCGCTGGGGTTTTTCAAGGTCGAAACGTTCATCGCCAGCGGAAATGTGGTGTTTGAAGCGGATGAAACCAAGACGAAGGCGCTGGAAACGCGGATTGAGAAGGGCTTGCGAGATGCGCTGGGGTATGAGGTCGTCACATTTATCCGAACGCCATCGGAAGTGGCGGCCATTGCCGCATACGCGCCCTTCCCCGCCGAGGCGATGGCGCAGGCCAAAGGCGTGAATGTGGCTTTTTTGCGCGATGAAATAAGCGCCGAAACAACGCAAAAGCTGATGGGCCTGAAAACCGAGTTTGATGACTTTCTCGCGCATGGCCGCGAGGTTTACTGGTTGTGCCGCACCCGCCAAAGCGACTCAAAAATCTCCAACGTTTTGCTGGAAAAATCGCTCGGCCTGCGCATGACCATCCGCGGGGAAAACACGGTTAAGAAAATGGCCGCGAAGTGGGGCGAGATGTCTGCCTGATTAAAACCTCGCAGGTTGGCCTGCAAAGCTAGTAAACACACATTCCGAGTAATCCCTCTGACAAGATATGCGCCGGTGGCCGCCACCGGATAAATCCGGCGGCTACTCGTTGGAAAACCCGCGGACGGGTTTCCTAATGCTTAGGCGGCGGATTTATCCGCTGCCGGTGGAACGCCGACACACATGAACGCAGTAAAGCAAAGTAAATCTGGCAAAAAAGTGTTTTGAGCAAAATTTTTAAGCAGAAAGCGGCTTCAATCAATACTTTTAACGAATTACTCGTAATTGATGGGTTAAACAAATTGCCCCTCACCTTCCTAAATTCGTCAAGCGGTGCTACCATTGCCCTAATAATCAGCGCCGTGTTGCGCACGAAAAATAAAAATTCAGGAGTATCTATGTCTGCTACCTATACGCCACCCACCAAAGACATTTTGTTCGACATGAACGAACTGGCTGACCTCAAAGCAATTGCTGCCCTGCCCGGTTACGAAGACGCCACCCCCGATCTGGTTGAGAGCATCCTTGAAGAAGCGGGGAAATTCTCCAGCCGCGTGCTGGCGCCCATCAACTTTACCGGCGACCAGGAAGGCGCAGTTTGGAAAGATGGCAACGTGACCACGCCCAGGGGTTTTAAGGAAGCCTACAAACAATTTGTGGATGCCGGATGGAACGGCGTGAATGGCGATGTGGAGTACGGCGGGCAGGGTTTGCCAAAAATCATTGTGGCCGCGCTGAACGAGATGTGGAAAAGCGCAAATCTGTCTTTCTCGCTGGCGCCGCTGCTCACCACCGGCGCGGTGGAAGCGCTGGAGCTATGCGGAAGTGACGCCCTCAAACACACCTATTTGCCCAACATGATTTCTGGCAAATGGGCGGGCACAATGAACCTGACCGAGCCGCAAGCCGGGAGCGATCTGGCGCTGGTGCGCACAAAAGCCATCCCCCAAAGTGATGGGACTTACAAGGTCACGGGACAGAAAATATTCATCACGTATGGCGAGCATGACCTGACCGAAAACATCATTCATTTGGTGCTGGCCCGCACACCCACCGCGCCAGAAGGCGTCAAGGGCATTTCGCTTTTCCTCGTGCCAAAATTCATGGTTAATGCGGATGGAAGTTTGGGCGAGCGAAACGATGTGCGCTGCGTTTCCATTGAACACAAGCTGGGGATTCACGCCAGCCCCACCGCGGTTTTGGCGTATGGCGATAACGGCGGCGCGGTTGGCTATCTCGTGGGCGAGGAGAATCGCGGGTTGGAATACATGTTTATCATGATGAACGCCGCGCGCTTTTCGGTGGGCATTGAGGGCATCGCGATGGCCGAGCGGGCTTACCAAAAAGCCGCCCAATACGCCAAAGAGCGCGTGCAGGGCCGCGATATTGGCGGCGGCAAAGAGAGCGTGGCGATCATCAATCACCCGGATGTGCGCCGCATGTTGATGCTGATTCGCAGCCAAAACGAGGCCATGCGTTCGCTGGCGTATGTGGTGGCCGCCTCATCCGATCTGGCGGCCAAACACCCGGATGCCAACGAGCGAAAGAAACATCAGGCGTTTTTGGATTTGATGATCCCGGTGGTGAAAGGCTGGAGCACGGAGACCGGCATCCAGTGCGCCTCGCTGGGCGTGCAGGTGCACGGCGGCATGGGCTTTATTGAGGAAACCGGCGCGGCGCAGTTTTACCGCGATGCGCGCATCACCACCATTTACGAAGGCACCACCGGTATTCAGGCCAACGATTTGATGTGGCGTAAAATCATCAAAGATCAGGGCAGCGCGTTGCGCGTGGTGATGGGCGACATGCAGGCGTTCATCGGCGAGCTGGGCGCGATGGAAGGCGAGCAGTTTGCGGCGATGAAGAAGGGCTTTGAGATGGGCGTGATGGCGCTGGGCGAGGCCGCCATGCACATCGCCACCAGCGTGATGAAAGACCCCAAAGGCACCAGTGTGGGCGCGGCCCCGCTGCTGGAGCTGTTTGGCATCGTGGCGGGCGGATGGCAGCTCTTCCGAGGGGCCATCGCGGCGCAAAAGAAGATTGACGCGGGCGAGGCCGACCCGTTCTTCAAGAACAAGGTCATCACCGCGCGGTTCTACGCCGACCACGTGCTGGCCAAGTCGCGCGGGCTGGCCTACACGGTCAAAAATGGCGCACCCGGCGCTATGGCGATGGGTGTTGAAGAGTTTTAGTAGACAAGTTTTCAGTTGCTGATGTTCGCGCAATAAAAATTCTTCAGCTAAATAAAAACTCTATCTAAAAGTTTTGTCGTCATTTTGAGGAGCGAGGCGACAAAAATCTCCACTAAAATAAAAAATTTAGTTGGAGATTCTTGTATCTTCGCTCTGTCTCTTTTCTGAAAATCATAATTTATATCTACAGTTCCCAAATTACTTTAGTGAAACTAATCTTTTAGATATTTGATTTTGCATCAAGTCAGTTATTTAACCAACTAGATTAAGTTATCTAATCAGATTTAATTCTGACTCTGGAAGGAAAACATCATGTTATTAAGCAAACGGAAATCTCAACAAGACTTAACAGTTAAAGGAGAATCCATTGAAAGAATTTATGACAATTACCAAGGAAAGCGTTTTATAGTTAACCGACGTTATCAAAGAAAATTGGTTTGGTCCCTAGATGAAAAGAGGCAATTTGTTGACTCAATAATTAATGGTTACCCCATACCTATTGTATTACTTGCTGAGCACAAAACAACAACCCAAAATGATTTCGAAATTATCGATGGAATGCAACGTCTTAATGCAATAATGGGATTTCTGGAGAATGAATATTCGGTTAATAATTGCTTTTTTGATTTGAATACCATGGCTCTTACCAAAGAAAAGTTGGATTCTGGCAATCTAAAGCAAAAAGAGCCTATGTTGGATCGCCAATCATGCATAAAAATAGCTTCCTATACAGTTCCTCTTTCTATATATGAATATTCAGCAAACGGAGTTGTTGATGAAGTTTTTAGAAGAATTAACGCTGGTGGAAAGAAGCTTTCACGTCAAGAGTTGAGAATGGCCGGTTCTACAGGACATTTTGCAAAAGCGGTAAGGATAATTTCGTCAAGTATTCGGGGCGATGTTTCGTCTGATGATGTACTTCTTTTAAATGAAATGAAGAAGATAAGTATCACAAATCGCGAACTTGAATACGGAATTAATATCGAAAACTTGTTCTGGGTTTATCAAGGCATTCTCACAAAAGAACAAATAAGGGAATCGAGAGACGAAGAAATTATTGCAGACATTTTGGCTTACATTCTTTTTGATGAAAAGCCTCCTTCAAGAAGCGAATATCTGGATGATTATTTTGGCTTTAGGGATGGAGAAGCTTCGCGTAAAAGACTTACTGATATAGATCTCGCTGTTCAAAAGCATACCATTGAGATAATTACAGCTGATTTCATACGTGTAATGGATGACCTCAAATCTATACTAAATAAATCGGGGCAAACACTTGGTGAGTTGCTATTTGGCTCACAGACTATGCGTGCGCCAAGATATTTTCAAATAGTATTTTTAGCCTTTCACAAGTTGATAATAATTGAAAACAAAGAAATTTATGATGCAGATGAATTAATTAAATTAATACAAGGAGGGAAACAAAATATATTTATTCCTGAGGGTGGGAGCTGGAGTGCAAAAGAGAGGGAAAAGGCTGTCAATGCAACAGCAGGCATGTTTTCTCCAGCATTTAAACCTACAAAGTCTTATGATCCCGCTCAAACACGCTGGATTACTCAGTTTGAAAATATACTTCGACAATCGTATATCGAACAAGCAGCATATGATTTTAAACAAGGATTTTTAAGATTAGATGGATTAAATCAGTTTGATCAAAATTCTTTTGAAAAAATTCTTAAAACTATTGTTGGAATTTCTAACCTGAGGAAGGGCATAAAAGGTTACGTAATTGTAGGAGTGGCGGAAAAAGAGAGTGATGTAAAACAAATAAAGAATCTTTACGGTGTTTCGCCTATTTGCTTTGATAATTTTTTTATTACAGGCATAGAGCATGAATGTAAAGCTATTGGCAAAAACATGGATCAATATTTGCAAATGATTATTGACGCAATAAAGCATTCGCCTATGTCTGAATCACTAAGGAATTATGTTGTCAGAAATTTAAAATTGATACGATATCATGATAAATCCTTGTTCATTCTGGAATGTCAATCGCAGCCCTACCCTTCCAATTACGACGGGGTGTTTTATGAACGCCATGGTAATTCACTTGAAAAAGTTGAAGCCAAAAGATATGAGGAACTTTTTCGACGTTTCGAAGATGGTTATTAACCATATGTTTTTAATCCAATTTGCTATTTTTGATTTTTATAAATTTCACAAGCTTAATTACTGACGCAAAGAGTATACTTTTGGTATGCAAAAAAGTATACCCAGCGTCAAAACGGCGGTTTCTCTCAAACGTCCGTTGTTCCAGCAAATAGACAAAATTGCGCGCGAGCAGAAATTGCCGCGCAGCCGCGTGTTCACGCTTGCGCTAGAGGCGTATGTCACCCAATATCAAAATCGCATTTTGCTGGATAAGCTAAACGAAGCCCATGCCCAACCCGCCGATGCCAGTGAGCAAAAGTGGCTTCGGGCGGCCAGCAAATCTGGCCGCAAAGCCGTGGAAGGTGAATGGTGATTCGCCAAGGGGATGTGTATTGGATTGAATTTGGCGAACCCAGCGGGTCAGAGCCGGGTTATCGCCACCCGCATGTGGTGGTGCAGAACAACGTGTTCAACCAAAGCCGCATCAACACGGTGGTCGTTGTTGCGCTAACGTCCAATCTTAAGCGGGCCGCCTCGCCCGGAAATGTGGAATTGAAAGCCGCAGAAGGCGGTTTGCCAAAGCCCAGCGTTGCGCTTGTGTCCCAATTGCTCACGGTGGACAAAAATCAGCTTGGCGAATATATTGGCGCTTTGCCCACCAAACGTGTTCGCCAAATTTTGGATGGAATTTCACTTGTGCTTGAGCCGCGCGAATTGGATGATTAAACCCAATTGTCATCATTTGCAAAGGTAGAGACGCACCCTTCGACAAAGCTCAGGGCTTGCGTCTCTGCCAACGCCCGCGCAGGTGTCACCCAAATTTAACTGGGCTTACGCAACGAGCGTAATTTTTGCTTTTCCCATCCTTCGACTGCGCCTGCTCGTTCCTCGCAGTCGCGCTCAGGATGAGCGGGGGAGGGGAAAACAGTGCGACTTTCGCGCCCCCGTCCGTTCGTCCTGAGCGCGAGCGGAGCGAGCAGTCGAAGGACGGGAGGGGTTGGGGTTGGGTATTTTGCGTAAGTCCAGTTTAATAAAGCTGCCCATCTGCCGCAAGGCGCGGCCAGGTCAAATCGCCAGACACATACTCAAAATAATCCACCAGTGGCGAGAATTTGCCATTGCCTAAATCCTGAAACAGCCACGTGCCAATGACGGGCAGGCGCACAATCCCCGCGTTGCCGGGATCGCGCTCCAGCGGCAGCAATGACCCAAAATGCTCCATCCCAATAGGCAGATTGAACGTGCGCCCGGCTCTGGTGATCTCAATAAACTTGCGGCGATCCTCGTCTACCGTGGCCGAAAGGGCGCCACTTTGCGCGGGGTCGTTTGCCAGCATCACAAAGCCATCTTTCCAGCGCACATAGCCCTGCCCCAGTTTGGCCGCGCTGCCCGCCGGGTGGTAGATGTATTTTCCGCTCCACGCCGGGCCGTTCGCGTTGACATCTTTTTGAATAATCACACAATCACCATCTCGCAAAAGATTAACCGCCGCCGGTCGGTCGCCGCGCGTTATCAGGTCTTGCGCGTTCACCGTGGCGCATTGGGTGATGGAACCCGCGGGCGATTTCCACCCGCAGGTGCGCCATCCGCCGCGCATGGCTTTGCGGGCCGCCGCTTCCAAATCGTTCAGGGCAAGCTGATGTTTGGTGTTGGGCAGTTGGGTGATGGCCCGCGCCGCCCCCGCCGCGATCACTTCTTCGTTTGCCATGCGGGCATCGCGCAAATACACGTAGCGCAAAAGCGCGCCGCTGGCATCGGCATCGGTCACGTCTTTTTCCAAAATCACATCCACCTGCCCTGCCAGCAGGTTTGCCAGCGCGGTTTTGGCCGCCGCGCCGCCACACGCGCTCAGCGCAGGTGCGTTAACCCCAATCAACCGCACAGTTGCAGGTGAGCCATTTAGAGAAACGATGATCGTGTTCCCATCCACCACTTGCGCCACTTTGGCCGCCGGCCCCAACAAAATCACGTCGGAGGGCATGCGTTTGGCCGCGGGCGCATTGGCAAGGGCGGGCTGCGGCGCGTTAAAGCTTGCAAACGCGCCCGCGGCCAACAACCCTGCAAATAGAATTCTAAAATTTTTCTTCATATTTTTTCACTCGCATTCCGGTGTGGCAAGTTTCACCACATCAGATGCGCGCATATCTTTGCCCTGTTTATCAATGGGCACAATTCGATAATAGCACCCCGCAGGTGCGCCACCGCTTAACTCGGTGGCGGTCTCAAAGCCCTTTTTGGGCGTCACCATCAGATTGGTCAGTTTGTCTGGCGACACGCCGCCCTCAACGCGATACGCGCTCACTTCGGTGGCGCCATTCCAACTGTAATACAACGTGGTCGCGCTGGCATTTGTTCGCGCCACCAGCGCGGGCGGCGTGTCTGGCGACCCCGCCCATGTGCCAATATTCCAGCGATACACAAAACCACCCGGCGCGCCCACTTCCATCTCAAGTAGTTTTTCTCCGGCTGGCGTGACCTCGGTGGCGATGCTGCGCGGCCCGCCCCAGCCAATGAATGTGTTGCCATTGGCCTCGCGGGTGGCGTTGCCCATAAAGAAGCCATAAATGTCATCTGGCGCATGGCGGTATTCCCACACTTTTGTCAGGGTTTTCTTCGCCTCATCCACCGCATATTCCACCGCTCTTGAATATTTTGGCGGCGGATGGATATTGCCGTTGTCAAACACGGTCAAATAATTGCCTTCGTGCCAGCGGGCATCGTGCTGATACACAAAGCCCGGGTCGCCATCGGCATAGGCAAAGTCGCTGTCCTTGCCGCCACCCATCTTCCACATCACCGCGCCGGTCTGCCGGTTGACCTTGATTAATTGGGAGGTGTGGCGCAGAGACACGAGATAGTTGTCATCTGGCAAAAGTTGAATGGAATTGCCGTGATACGGGTCAATCAACGTCCCGGTGATCGGCTCCCAGCTATCCTCAAACGGGATATCTTTTGTGGCGTGCCACTCAAACACCACGTTGCCCGCCTGATCTTTTTCCTGCACAATAAAATCAATAAAGGTGGCATCCGCCGGGCCGCCGCGCGTGGTCAAATCCACCGGCTGGTTGTCGTAAATCGTCGCCACCGTGTGTCCATCGGGCAATTGCAAAAACTCGTGCGGGTCAATCAAATATCCATTCCCGCCGTTGATGATCTCTGTTTTGTTGTAAGAGCTATCCATCGCCACCCGGAAACCCTGCCCACCGGTGTTATCGCCCCAGCCTTGAAAATAACTCAGCGTGCCATCTGGCAGCGGCTTAAAGTCGTCATACACATACGCCGGGTCCAGCCTTCTGTAATACACCAGGCCGCCAACCGAATCCAAAATCATCAAATACGGCGATGCGGTTGACATGGATGGGCTGAGAAAAATATACTGGTTAGGGTCGGGAGTTTTTAGGTTGTTCGTGATTGAGATAAACGGCACCGTGCCCGGCGCGGTTTGGTATGTTTGCACCGGGCCAGGTGGGGGTGGCAATGCTGGCGTAATCGTCAGCCCTGGCGCAACATACGGATACGCCTTTGGCGACACCACAAAAGAAAATCTGACCGGGTTTATTTTCTCGCCGCCTGCGCCCAGCTTGCCGCCCACAAAATCCACCGTCACCGCCTCGCCGGGGGTGAAGGGTTTGGCGGGCTTGAACAGCATCGTCTTATCGTCATCAGACAGAATGGCCTCGCCCGCCACCGCGCCAGATTTATCTCCCACCACCTTGAACAGCGCAGGCGTCACATTCCACGCGCCAAGTTTCACCGCCGCGCGAATCACCACGTCCGTTCCCGGCGAAACCAGCTTCGCATCCTCGTGCGGCAAAAGATAAATGGGCGCAGATGAACTGAGCGGCCACAAGGCCTTCAGCCCAATGCACAGCCCGGCCAGCAAAACCCCCACGCCGGCGCACACAAAAACAACCCGTTTTTTGGATGAGACTTTGCTTGATTTCATACACCACACCTCAGTTACAACCTCACAAATGAAAGTTACTCGTATCTCAAGGCTTCCACCGGCTGCAAGCGACTGGCCCGCCACGCCGGATAAAGCCCAAACACCACCCCAATGAGCACCGAGAAGCCAAACGCAATCGCCACCGTTTGCGGCTCGATGATAGATTTAAACGACCCTTGACTGCCGATGAACAGCGAGATGCCCATCCCCAGCAACAAACCAATCACCCCCGCGCTGGCGCTGACCGTGAGTGATTCAATCAAAAACTGCAAGAGGATGGCCCCCCGCGCCGCGCCAATGGCCTTGCGCACGCCAATCTCGCGGGTGCGCTCGGTCACGCTCACCAGCATGATGTTCATGATGCCAATGCCGCCCACCAGTAGCGAGATGGCCCCAATTGCGCCCAGAAATTCAGTGAGCGTTGCGGCCACGCTGTCCAGTGTGCTGGCCAGCTCGGCCTGGTTGAATACCCGAAAGTCATCGGCTTGGGTGGGCAAAAGATTGTGCGCGCTGCGCAGCGTGCGAGAAATATCCTGCGTGGCGGAACTCGCCACATCTGCCGACCGGATTTGCGCGTAAATGGTGCTGACCGAATCCAGACCGGTGTTGCGCCGCACAAACAATTTCTCCTGCGCCACATTCAGCGGCACGTAAATGGTGTCATCGCCGCTTTGCGGGCCAAACCCGCCTTTTTGTTCGGCCACGCCCACAACCTGAAACGGCGTGGTGTCCACCATCACCGTTTGCCCCAGGGCCAGCGCAGAATTGTTAAACAAGGTTTGGGCCAGGCTGTACCCCAGCACCGCCACGCGCCTGCGCTGGGTGTTGTCGTCATCGGTATAGATGCTGCCAATATCCATGTTGATGTTGCGCATGGCGAAGAAACCGGGCATCTCGCCTTGCACGGTGGTGTTGCGCAAATTTGTGCCAACCATCACCTTGGCGTTGCCGCGCACTTCGCCAATCGCCGAGGTCACATCCGGCACGCGCAACGGGTCATCCAGCGCCCTCACATCCGCGTTGGTCAGGCGGGCGTTGGCCTGCCGGTTGTCGGTATTGATGGACAGCATATTTGTGCCCATTCCGTTGATGCGGCTGGTGATATTGCTGGACACGCCCGCCCCAATGGAAAGCAGCGCCACCACCGACGCCACACCGATGATTACGCCCAGCATGGTGAGCAATGTGCGCAGTTTGTTGGCGTTCAGGCTTTCTACCGCCGTGCGAAACGTCTCAAAAATACTCATTTGGCTTTCGCCTCCTGCGCCATCACCGGCTGTTTTTCTGGCATGGCCGATGGCGCTGTGCCGTTTTGCGATCTGTGCTCGTGAAATACGGGCGTATCGCTGGTGATTTTTCCATCGCCAAT
>Ga0209582_1000578_pt1 | contig 21640 bp, 17 predicted proteins | sample KloWWTmetKNB5Kit_FD_187176 | JGI IMG/M metagenome (GOLD analysis project Ga0209582, IMG submission 187176) | Active sludge microbial communities from Klosterneuburg, Austria, studying microevolution and ecology of nitrifiers - Klosterneuburg... | ecosystem: Engineered > WWTP > Aerobic digester >...
CCTCCAAGACCGCCCCTACACCTTTGTCGACGTGGAGACCAACGAGCAGGTAAAGGCACACCCGAGCGAGATCCGCGATGCGTACAAAACCGCCATGGCCGAACGTTGGCACCGGCTGAAGCTGAAGTGTGGCCAGTACCGGATCGACCTGGTCGAGGCCGACATCAACAAGGGATTCGAGCCACTGCTACTGGAGTTCTTGACGAAGCGGGCGCGGTTGTACTAAATGACCCGCTTTGCCTTGCACCTCTAGGGATTTCAAGAAAACACCGGTGCCCGATTTGCAAGATCACGCCATAGCCTTACATTTGCACCCGCCTCGCTGAAAAGCAAGGTTGAACGGACCGGTAGTTCAGCTGGTTAGAATGCCGCCCTGTCACGGCGGAGGTCGCGGGTTCGAGTCCCGTCCGGTCCGCAAAGAGGGGATCCCGAAAGGGCTCCCCTCTTTCTATTCGGGACTACGCTGCCGGGAGGTTCAGGTGGTTCAGGGGTTCCGAGAATCCACCTACCCAAGCCAGCCGAGGGGAGAATTAGGGGAGAATGACATTTGCCCCAGAATCCTCCACGGACTGGGAATGGAGCTCCGGAAAACTGCCGCAAGGTCATGTGGAGGGTAAGGTAGCAGTGGCGGTTCTATGGGCTGGAGTATTTTCCCGGAAAATTCGCCGGGGACATACACCATGTCTTTTAGTGAGGCGGGGTTCGCTACACTTGTTCCATATATCACTATCGAATGATGTCAAACCACAAGGGTTCTCTTACAATTGCGTTACTTGCGACAACGGGTTTTACTTGTGGACAAGCGACCATCGATAAGGTTTTACAAGGTTTGATCGTTCTTGACAAGTACCAATCAACGGAAATATGCATCTATCAAGACTCGATTCATCCGTATGCGTGTTTTTCCGAAAAAGGGAATGACAATCTTCATTACGGAGGTTTCACGTGGCTGTATACATCGAAAACCCTTATGGGTCAAGCTCTTTACAATTCCGGCGGACATTATTCTGATGTGAGATGCGACCTCATGGAGTTCGATTCCTTAGGGGAACCAAAGCGGGTACTGTATAAAGCTATTGGGGGCGAGCTTGCTTGGACAGAATTCTCCTCTTGGGACGATAAGTTCGTGCTGTTCACCACACATCACCTTCCGGATCCATCCGTTCAACCATTCGAAGGTTTGATGCCAATGCTCGCTCTGAAGGTTTTGGATATGACGAGCGGAGCGGTGGTGCACATCATTGATAGCATTGGTCGTCCACCTTCGTACCAAATGAATGAATCGCCTTGGTTGCATGATGGGCACCGTTTCGTTTGGAGTATTAGACATACTACAAGACTGATCGACGACGATGGAGACCTATTCCAGCATGGTAGTGGCAGAAATGGCATTCATATGTTCGATATGCGAGCCGGAACCGTCACATTGCTAGTAGAAGGAGCTAAAATGGCTGTTGTTTCTCCCATCAAGGATATTCTGGCTTATATCAAAGAGAATAAACTATGCGTGTTCGACATGGAAAGCAGTACTGAAACGATTTTGTTCACCTTCGGGGAGAGTGAACAAATTCGAACCGTACACTGGTCGCCTGATGGCTCGGCAATTTTCGTTGGCAGTGCTAAAAGTCATTCTATCAAGGAGAGGCTTATCGATGTACAGACCGGCAAGGAACTACCGTTCACTAGTATCGGGATGACGAACGGAACATATTCTTGGAAGTAGGTTGTCCTCTGTGTTTGGTGTTTTGGCTTCTAGACCTTGGCAGGGTGTCCGTCCGCAAACCTCCGCCGGGTCTGACCGCTGCTCTTGAGCGGACGACCCTGCGGCTCAATCTTGACCGTGATGTTATTCATGTGCTATTGAGGATCGGGTTGCCCCCCACTTATAGGGTGCCGAGGGGAGAATAAAGGGAGAATCTGGGGCTGTTTCGGCGATTTGGCCCAAAGCCGAACAAATCTCATCCCGCCTGAAACCCTTGCTCCTATAAGGGTTCTCTGGTTCTCAGAATCAATTGCACAGCAATGACAGCCTACGCAGAGGGTCGTATTCAATAAATGCCAATGGTGGCGGGCATCTCCGGTCCAACGGTCACGGCGGAGGTCGCGGGTTCGAGTCCCGTCCGGTCCGCAACGATGCCGCCGCAGCCCTTTTACACCAAGGGTTTGCGGCGGTTCTCGTTTTCAGGGTGTGGTCCCTGCCTCGGGCAAAGTTGTTTTGGGTGCGCAGCCAACAAGGAGGTGACGAGAATATGACCTATGGAGGCTGTCGGAAGGGATCGGTTACAGATAAAAGATCCAGTACGTCAACGAACCACTACCAGATCTCCGCACCACGGCTATGCTCCGCCCTGAAGGCACCTCCCCTTTCATTGGATGGCCCTGTACTTCGAAATGTTATAAGTCCGAATGAACATCCATGCCCCCCTTTCCGACAGAACGATGAACAGCCCGCTCCAAGGCTGAAGCGGGAAATGACGGCGGCTACGCGCTCCGCTGGGTTCGAGCCGGTCGTGCTCGTAGGACCGACGTACTGAGGCCGGTCCGACCCCTATGATGCCACGCGAACGTAGCCTTCCGTTGCACCAACTCTTCCAGGCCAAGACCTACTGGCGCTCGTACTGCAACACCAGCAAAGGAACATGTGTGTGCATGGCCAATCTTGCGGAAGTGCTGCGATGGAAGATCCGGTCGAAGATGCCACGTTTACGATGTGCTACCACGACCAGATCCGCTTTGCTTCGCTCGACCTCATCGTTCAGTGCCTTTTCCACATTCGTATTGCTCAAATGGACCGAAGCAAAGGGAATGTCCTTCATGGCGATCTGGAAAGAGGAACCGGAAACACCGATGGGATCCGCAGAGACCGTATCGTTCACCACACGGGTTACGATCAACTGAGCGTTCGTCCGGTGCATGATGTTGATCAGGACGCCCAAGGTCTTCTCGTCCATGTCCTCTCCATCATCTGCCAACAAGATCCGCTTGATGCCGTTGTACTTCCCATTCTCCGGAACAGTGAGCACCGGCAACCCGGAAGTCTTTATGACATCTACAGTGTTGCTGCCCATCAGTACTTCCTTGAGGCCTGAAGCACCTTGGGTACCCATCACCACAAGTTCCGGGATGCTCGCTCTGTGGCGATAATTCTCTATCAATCGAGGCAATTGGCCTTGTTTGCTAATGGTCGTGATGCTGTACGCGTCATTTGCAATTGATGCCTTCAGCGTTGCAAGGAAAGGCTCCATCGCTTCCCTTGAATATTCGGCGAGGCGTTCAGTGATATCCACCATGGAACTATCGCCCGATACCGGTCGATCAAAACTGTTGAGCACAACGTAGTCGTAGTCATCCGGACCAAAGAGCTGCAATGCATAGATCGCTGCGTTCAATGCGTTATCACTGAAGTCGGTCGGGATCAGAATGGCTTTCATGGTCGAGAGGTTGATCAGGTCAGGGTTAGCGGTGGTTGCTCATTTCCTCGTGGGCGCTCCGGGAGCACCATCAAGGGAAGCGTGGCATGCAGCGCCATTTTCTTGGCTTTGCTCGAGTGGAACAAACCCTTCCAAAATCCAACTTGGCGATGGACAACTGCGACCAACTGGATCTTTCCACTGGTCGCTAGTTCGTCTATGGTACGCGTCATATCAGAGCCCTGTACAGTGACGAAGGAATGCTTTACATCGGAAAAGAGATCCTCCATCCTGTCCTTTGCGGCACGTTCCTTAGCACCCGGCATCAGGTAACGCACATGGGCCAATACGATCTCTGCATTCTTGTTCCGCGCCAATTCGATCATCGGTGTCAACGTGGAACGATCCAATGTTTCTCCATCATAAGCGAACATGATCCGCTGCACGGGTACAGGTCGCCATTCAGATGGCACGGATATTACCGGTGCTGTCGCACCCGTTACCACAGCCGTCGTATTCGTTCCAACACGTCCATAGTTTCCTTCGCCTTGCGTACCGATCACGATAAGATCAGCGCCCTTGCTCCGATGGATCTCGTTCAACACGTCGGTTAGTCTACGGTTGGAGGTCTTCTTCGCCAACACCACCTTCCCGGCATAGTGTCTGCAATTTCGTTCAAAACGGCGCAACCCGTTCAGTGCTTCACGTTCCGGTATCTTGCCAAGTCCCGGCAAGAGTGCATTGTCGAAAACCGGTTTCAAATAGGTATGGACCAACGTGAACTTATTGCCCTGTGTACCAAGGAGATCGAATGCGAATTTGGCCGCGTTCAATGCGGTATTACTGAAGTCCGTTGGTAGAAGAACGTGTGTCATTCCCATAGTTCAAAGTCTCTGTACGCTTTGTATAACCAAGGTAAGCCCGCTTGAGGGAACGATACCTGTCGAATGTCATGTTTTCCGAAACAACCGGATCACAGCGAACCAGATGCGCCAGTGCCAACAATGCTTTGAGGAACTTTTTCAATGGTCCATTGGAAGATCCCCATTTAAACTCTCCAATTTCCTGGACCACAGAGTGGAGTCGTTGGTGATCCAAAGAAATTGAACACCATGTTGCAGAACTGGACGCTCAACATTTGCGATATGGAGTTCGTCCATATCATTTTGAAGCCTTGGGGTCGGCTTGGATCAAGGCGATGAAATAGGTATTCGGCCCATCTACGTAGTGTCTAAGGTCCTGGCCTGCTTTATAGACCTACAAGGCCACCATCATGCAGAAAGAGATCGGGATAAGCGAGTTAGCCAGGTTACTCAGCCATCAATCCTTCCACCCTTTCACCGCCTCCAAGAACGCCTTTCCGAACTGCTGGGCCTTGTAGTCCCCTACTCCGTTCACCAAGCGGAACTCGTAGACATTCTTCGGCTTCTTGTCCGCCATGTCGATCAAGGAAGCATCACTGAAGACAACGTAAGCTGGCTTGCCCATTTCCTTGGCGATGGTACGGCGTAGTTCCTTGAGTACAGCGAGCAGTTCAGCACTTTCGGGTGAAGGCTCCGCAACAACTTGTCGGGTACGCTTGGGCCGCTCCTGCCGCTCCTTGATCGTTTCCGGTGTCACCAAACCTACAGGGCGTTCTCCCTTCAGCACGGCTTCACCGGCACGCGTGATGATGAGGTGATGGTGATCGCGGTAATCCACTTCCAACAGGCCAAGGTGAATGAACTGCTGAATGAATTGCACCCAAGCAAAAGCCGTGGTTTCGTTCCCTGCACCGAAGGTCTTTATACGCTGCCAACCGTGTTCGCTCACCGCCGGACTGGTCGTTCCCTTTAGCACATCCACCAAAACGCTCAACGGTAACTTCTGACCACTACGCACCACCGCGCTCAACGCTTTTTGGGCCAGCACGGTGCCATCGAAATACTTCGGCGGATCCTTGCAGACATCGCAATTACCGCATGCCTCGGCACTGGATTCGCTGAAATAGCTCAGCAGGATCGTACGCCGACAGGTCTGCGCTTGCGCATATTCCTTCATGCGATCAAGTTTCGCGATCACGACCTCCTTGTAGCGCTCGTCCTCGATCTCATCAGCGAAGTGCATGTGCGTTTGCACATCGGCATAGCTGTAGAACAAGATGGTTTCTGCTGGCTCACCGTCACGTCCGGCGCGACCGATCTCCTGGTAGTAGCCTTCCACCGTACCAGGCAAATTGTAGTGGATCACAAAACGCACATCGCTCTTGTCGATGCCCATTCCGAAGGCGATGGTGGCGCAGATCACATGCAGCTTGCCTTGAATGAAATCGTCCTGCACACGATTGCGTTCTACAGGGTCCAATTTGGCGTGATAGTAGGCAGCGCTGACCCCGATCGCTTGCAACTTGGCAGCGAGCTTCTCGGTACCTGCACGGCTGTTGCAATAGATGATGCCGCACTTGCCCGAATGCCGGCCCATGATGCGTTCGATGGCCTTCCAGCGATCTTGACCAGGAAGCACGGCCAGCGAAAGGTTCGATCGGTCGAAGCTGGACACGAAGGTGCGTGGATCATTCAACCCCAGTAGATCACCGATGTCGTTCCGCACAGCACGATCAGCCGTAGCAGTTAGGGCGACAACGGGCACATGCGGAAATCGTTTCTTGAGGACGTTCAAGTGCTTGTATTCGGGGCGGAAGGAATGTCCCCATGAGCTTATACAATGGGCTTCGTCCACGGCAAAGAGCTTCACCCCAAATTCTTCCAACCGATCCAAGAAACCTTGTTGGAAAAGCCTTTCCGGTGAAACGTACAATAGCTTCAATTCACCGTTCCGAAGTTGCTCGTTGATGGTCCGTTCCTCTTCGTAGCCCAATGAACTGTTCAAGAACGCGGCGCGGATCCCGTTGCCTTGCAGTGCTTGCACCTGGTCCTTCATCAACGCGATCAACGGGGAGACCACTACCGTGAGACCATTCAAAGCGACCGCTGGGACCTGATAGCACAGGCTCTTGCCACCGCCGGTGGGCATCAATACGACAGCATCGTTGCCCTCCAGAACATGTTGGATCACTTCCTGCTGAAGCGGACGGAAGGACTTGTAGCCGAAGTGGCGTTCAAGCAGTTCCAGCAGCGGCGTGCGTGAGTTCCCGTAGGACGAGGGCGGTTCTGCAAGGGTGATGGATTCCATGACGATCGGGGGACCACAAAGTAAGGTCCCAAGCTCGAAGCGGCACTTCAATTCGATCCAGCTTCCTTCGACCGGAACGCCCCCTCGGATACTTCAAGACCGACCCGTATTCCTCCCAAGTTACCCTTCCCACTAGCGATCAACGAGGGTTCAGAGCAGAAGTGTCGTCCAAAGGTCAACGGAACGTTTCGGAAACGTTGTTTTATTTGTAAACCAGCTAGATCCTGCATGAGATCCTTCTACCTGTTCTTCAGCCTGCTCCTGGCCTGCTCCGGCATTGCCCAAACCGCCCCGAGCGACAGCCTTTTCAACACGGAACAGGTCGTGACCGTTGAACTGACCTTTGCCGACCCGGACTTTTGGTCCACGCTGACGACCTACTACGCCAACGACCTGGGCGAGACACTGACCGGCGATGTGACCATCACGGATAACACCGGCACGCACCTCTACCCCAGCGTTGCCGTGGACCTGAAGGGCAACAGCAGCTACGGTCATCCGGGCAACAAGAAGAGCTTCAAGATCGACTTCAACGATAACGTACCGGGCCAGAAGTACCACGGGATGACCAAGATGCACTTCAACAACTGCTTCAAGGACCCCACCTTCATGCGCGAGAAGCTGTTCTTCGATCTCAGCCGCGAGCAGGGCCTGCTGGCGCCGCGTGTATCCTATGCCAACGTGAGCATCAATGGCACCTTCTGGGGATTCTACGACATGGTGGAACCCGTCGACAAGAACTTTCTGGACCGCTGGGTGGACGACAACAATGGCAACCTCTTCAAGGCCGGTGATCAATTCGGTGGCTCGGGGCCGAGCACGGCAGCGGACCTGGCCTATTATGGTGCGGCACAGTCCGGCTATACCGCCCGCTACGAATTAAAGACGAATGAGGATATGAACGACTGGAGCGACCTGATCACCATGCTCGAGGTGCTGAACACCAGTAGCGATGCCGATCTGGTGGCCCAATTCCCGGGAATGTGGGAGTGGGCACCCGTGCTACGCTCGCTGGCCATGGACAACCTGTTCAGCAATCTGGACAGCTACATCAATTCGGCCCGGAACTACTACATCTACCACGATTCGACCACGTTCAAGTGGAACTGGATCAAGTGGGACGCGAACGAGGCCTTTGGCTCCTATTCCGGTGGGCCTGGCGGTGGCAACCTGTTGAACCTGGCTCCTAACTATTTGGCATCATCGCGGCCAATGCTGACCAAGATCTTCGGTGTACCGCAGTTCTACAGCGATTACTTGGTGGAGTACTGCGTTGCCTTCGACGCGTTCAGCAATGCCCAGTTGGATCCTCGGATCGATGCGATCAAGAACATGATCGAACCCCATGTGACCGCCGACCCCAACAAGATGTACACGACGGCTCAATTCGTGACGAACATTGAGAGCAACATCACCGCTGGAGGTGGACCAGGCGGTGGCACGATCTACGGCCTGAAGTCGTTCATCGCAGCACGCAGGAACTACCTCACCGGTGTTCTGGATTGCAACTCCGTGAGGATCACCGAACGGGAAAGCGACCAAACGTTGGTCGTCTACCCCAACCCGGTGTCCGATGTGCTGTTCCTCTCCCTGCCGCAAAGCGCTTCGATCAAGGGTGTACGGGTCATTGATGCCATGGGGCGCCTCATACCTGTGGTAGTCGCTGGAAACACCATCGCCGTTGATGCCTTGGCACCCGGCCTTTATTCGATCGCGATCCAACTGAACGAAGGAGTGGTGAGCAGCCGATTCATCAAACATTAGGTCCGTGCGGGTGGGCTCTCGTTCTGGGCCTGCGAAGCAGATCTGCACGCATAGCAGGGTAGTGTTGGAGGCAACGGAGGTTGTGGAGATCGGTTCCCCTTCACTTGCCTCCTGAGCATTCTCAGTGTCGACCCACCGGTTCTATGGTACCGTCCCAGCAATTGACCAACGTCAGTTCATGCTCAACGGACTCGCACTACCTTCGCCGCGTGAAAACCCGCATCTGGTTCCTCCTTCCTATCCTCTGGGTACAGGGGTTCTTGGTGAGCCCGGACCTGATGAAGCTGCCGCTGCTGTTCGCCCATTTCTTGGAACATACAGCGACAGGTGAAGAACTAGACCTGACTTCGTTCATCGCATTGCACTATGCGGACGAGGATCACCAGACCGAGGACCACGGTGACCACGAGAACCTCCCCTTCCACCACCATCATGGTGCGGCGTTGGACCAACACGTTTCCAAAGTGATGGCCAATGAGCCAATGCGCCCGGTGAGCTTCCCCGCGCTTTCCGCCCTTTCGGCAATTGCGCTTTCCCTTGATCAGGACCTGCTCGCCGGATACCATCCGGAGCTTCTGCGTCCACCCCGAACCCAGGCCTGAACCCAGGCCGGTCACAGCATTTTCCTGTTCCGGTCGAGCCGCTGATCCGCTCTGTGCGGTACGTGGTGCCTTCTACATCTAACGGAACACATCCATGCTGGACCGCATCATCGCATTCTCCATCAAGCAGAAGCTCATCGTCGGGCTCTTCATTCTCGGCCTCATCGGCTATGGCGCGTACAACGTCACGCAACTACCGATCGACGCCGTTCCTGACATCACCAACAATCAAGTGCAGGTGATCACCGTGAGCCCCGCACTGGGGGCCGGCGACATCGAGCGCCTGATCACCTTCCCCATCGAACAGGCTACGCGCAATGTGCCGGGGATCATCGAGCAGCGCAGCTTCAGCCGCTTCGGGTTGTCGCTCGTCACCATCGTATTCGACGATGCCACCGATGTATACTGGGCGCGGCAGCAGGTCACCGAACGACTGGCGCAGATAACGATTCCGGAGAGCTTGGGGAAACCTGAGCTGGGGCCGGTCTCCAGTGGACTCGGCGAGATCTTCCAATACGTGGTGAAGCCCAAGCCCGGCTACGAAGGAAAGTACGACGCTTCGGAGTTGCGCACCATCCAGGACTGGATCGTGCGGCGTCAGCTCATCGGCACGGAAGGCGTGGCCGACGTGAGCAGCTTCGGCGGCAAACTGAAGCAGTACGAGATCGCCGTGGACCCTGAACGACTGGGCGCCATGGGGATCACCATCGCCGATGTGTTCAGCGCGGTGGCCCGCAACAACGCCAACACCGGCGGGGCCTACATCGAGAAGGGGCCCGCCATGCTCTTCATCCGCACCGAAGGCCTCATCGCGGACATGGAGGCCATCCGCACCATCCAGGTGAAGGTGCTGCCTGACCATACGCCGGTGCTCCTGCATGATGTGGCCGAAGTACGCCTCGGCACCGCTACCCGCTACGGTGCCATGACCTACAACGATGAAGGCGAAGCAGCTGGAGCGGTAGTGATGATGCTGAAAGGCGCCAACTCCAGCGAGGTGATAAAGCAGGTGAAGGAACGCATCGCACTGATCGAAAAGACGCTGCCCGAGGGCGTGACGATCGAACCATTTCTGGACCGCACCAAAATGGTGAACAATGCCATCCACACGGTGGAGACGAACCTGATGGAAGGTGCGCTGATCGTGGTATTGATCCTGGTGTTCTTCCTCGCCAACCTGCGCGCGGGACTGGTCGTGGCCTCGGTGATCCCGCTGGCCATGCTCTTCGCCATCATCATGATGAACATGTTCGGTGTGAGCGGCAACCTGATGAGTTTGGGCGCGCTTGATTTCGGCTTGATCGTGGACGGCGCGGTGATCATCGTGGAGGCGGTATTGCACCGGCTTCACGGCCACGGTCACGGGCTTGGGACCGGAAAGCTTGACCAGCAGCGGATGGATGAGACCGTGCGAAGTTCCGCCAGCCGCATGATGAACTCCGCCATGTTCGGCCAGGTGATCATCCTGATCGTGTACCTGCCGATCCTTTCGCTGCAGGGCATCGAGGGCAAGATGTTCAAGCCCATGGCGCAGACCGTGGCCTTCGCCGTGCTGGGCGCCGCGATCCTCTCACTGACCTACGTGCCCATGATGAGCGCGCTGTTCCTCAGCAAGAAGCTGAACCCTCCCGCGACGTGGACCGACCGCATGATGGAACGCCTCGGCAATTTCTACCGCAGGTGGTTGAACAAGGCCATCCTGAAGCCCATGCGGCTGGTGATCGCTGCGGTGGTGCTGCTCGTGGTGGCTAGTGGCATCATGGCGGCCATGGGCGGTGAGTTCATCCCCGAGTTGGAAGAGGGTGACTTCGCGATCGATACGCGCCTATTGACCGGAAGCTCGCTCACCAACACCGTGGAGACCTGCCAGAAGGCAGCGGGTATGCTGAAGGCGAAGTACCCGGAAGTGCAGAAGGTGGTGGCAAAGATCGGCAGCGGCGAGATCCCCACCGACCCCATGCCCATCGAGGCGGCGGACATGATGGTGATCCTGAAACCCAAGAAGGAATGGACCAGCGCGAAGACCTTCGATGAACTGGCCGAGAAGATGGGCAGCACCCTGAGCGTGTTGCCCGGTGTCACCTTCGGATTCCAATACCCCGTGCAGATGCGCTTCAACGAACTGATGACCGGTGCTCGCCAGGACGTGGTGTGCAAGATCTACGGCGAGGACCTCGATACGCTGGCCGCTTACGCCCACAAGCTGGGCGAACTGGTGAGCAGTGTGGAGGGTGCCAAAGACCTCTACGTGGAAAGCGTGGGCGGTCTTCCGCAGATCGTAGTGACGCATGACCGTGCCGCACTGGCCCGCTTCGGCCTCGATGTGGAAGCCGTGAACGATGTGGTTCGCACCGCCTTCGCAGGAAGTGTTGCCGGACAGGTCTTCGAAGGAGAACGACGCTTCGACCTGGTGGTGCGTGCACGTTCCCAGAGCCGATCAGACCTCAGTGATGTGCAACGCCTCTTGGTGCCCACGCCGATGGGCAAGCCTGTTCCACTATCGCTTCTCGCCGATGTGCGTATCGAGGATGGTCCGAATCAGGTGCAACGCGAGGACGCCAAGCGCCGGATCACCGTGGGCTTTAATGTGCGAGGTCGCGATGTGCAGAGCATCGTGGAGGAACTGCAGGGCAAGGTGGATGCGCAGCTCAAGTTACCCGTGGGCTATTACACCACGTACGGCGGTGCCTTCGAGAACCTGGTGGAGGCCAAGAAGCGCTTGAGCGTCGTGGTGCCGCTGGCGCTGCTGCTGATCCTGCTGCTGCTCTACTTCGCCTTCGGTTCGTTGAAGCTGAGCCTGCTCGTCTTCAGCGCCGTGCCGCTCTCTGCTATCGGCGGCGTCTTCGCGTTGTCCGCGCGGGGCATGCCCTTCAGCATCTCGGCAGGCGTTGGTTTCATCGCGCTCTTCGGTGTGGCGGTGCTCAACGGCATCGTGCTCATCAGCGAGTTCGAGCACTTGTTGAAGGATGGTATGAAGGACATCGCCGAACGCATCAGAACAGGAACGGCCAACCGTCTGCGTCCTGTGCTGATGACGGCCAGCGTGGCCTCGCTCGGCTTCCTGCCCATGGCACTGAGCAACGGCGCTGGTGCTGAAGTGCAACGTCCGCTCGCCACCGTCGTCATCGGTGGCTTGTTGACAGCCACACTGCTCACGCTTTTCGTCCTGCCTTCACTGTACATGCTGGTCTATCGCAAGAAGGAACGGCAGAAGCCGAAAGGAGCTGCACCGGTGATCCCTGCGTTGTTGTTGGCATTGGCGGTTCTTCCTGCGGATGTGTTCGCACAAGGCCCGCCACGCATCATCACACTGGAGCAAGCGGTGGATAGTGCCATGCGGAACAACCTCTACTTGAAAAGCGCGGCACTTCGCAGTGAAGCAGAGGAAGCGTTGATCGGCACCGCCTGGGACCTGCCGCGCACCAACATCGACTTCGAGTATGGCCAGGTGAACACCAATGTGAACGACGACCGCATCAGCCTTTCACAAAGCCTTGCCTTCCCCACGGTCTACACGCAACGCCGGAAAATGCTGAAGCATGGCGCAGCTGGGGTCCGCTGGGAGCAGGCCATGCGGCAACGCGAAGTGCGGACACAGGTGCAACAGACCTACCATGAAGTGCTGCTGCTCGGTGAACAGTTACGACTCCTCCAAGAGGCCGACAGCATATACGCGGTGGCGGTCACCGGTGAAGAACAACGATTCGACCTCGGTTCCAGCAACGTGCTGCAACGCGCCACTGCACGCACTCAAGCGATGTTGATGCGTGCCCGCGTGCAGCAAGTGAGTGCCGAACTGGAACAGGCGCGCACCCGACTCACGCAGTTGATGAACAGCACCGGTGCGGTGACCGTCGTGCCCATTCCGATGAAACGGGTCATCGCCGTGATGCCCGATGAAAGTGCCGTGATGAAGCATCCCATCGTGCGGTCGGCCGTGGAACAGGAAGCCGCTGCCGATGCGCGGTGGAGGATGGAACGTTCCACGCTGTTGCCCGAGTTCACGCTCGGCGTTTCGTCCATGACCCTCTATCAGTCACCATCCGTTCCCGATGGTTCGGTGATCTATGGTCATGATGACCGCTTCACCATGCTTCGTGCGGGTATCGGGGTTCCTTTGTTCTTCGGCGCGCAATCCGCACGTAACAAGGCCGCACGGCTTGGAACCGAACGCGCGTCCAACGAGACGGAAGCACTGAAGCAGGAGATCCGTACGCAATTGCAACAGGCGCAACAACGCTACACCGCGCAGCTTGCGCGTGTGGAGGCCTTTGAGCAAGGTGCCAAACAGGAAGCCGAGCAACTGCGGCGATCAGCAGAGGAAGCCTACCTCAATGGGCAGATCGATCGCTTGGAATGGAGCCTGCTCACCGGCCAGTCCATCACCCTTTCCATGGAATACCTCGATGCACTGCGTGCCTTGGGCCTCGCGGCTTTCGAACTCAACGCCTTCAACGAACAATAACATCCCCGCAGATCATGCGTCATTTCATTTCAATTTCAATTCCAGCAGGTCGACCCAGTGGTTCGACGCTGCAGCTGCTGCTTGGCAGCACCTGCGCTATACTGCTAACGCTAGCCTCCTGTACAACGGCCGAACCACCAGCCGATGCGGCCGCGCCCGCTCCATCCGAAACCACCGTCACACTCAGCGCGGAACAGCTCAAGAACGCGGGTATCGTTATCGGCAAGGCTGAACGGCGATCATTGGGACTGCTGATGCCCGTGCAGGGCGTGGTGGAAGTGCCACCGCAGAATCTCGTCAGCATCAGTGCTCCGCTTGGTGGCTATCTGCGCAGCACGGACCTGCTGCCCGGTATGGAGGTCCAGAAAGGACAGACACTCGCGATCATGGAGGACCCGCGCTTCATCCAACTGCAACAGGACTACCTCATCGCCCAAGGCAAGGTGGCCATGCTTACCCAGGATTTCGAACGCCAGAAAGCGCTGAACGCCTCAAAGACCACGAGCGACAAGGTGTTCCAGGAGGCCACTGCCGAACTGAACACGCAGAAGGTCACGGTCCGCTCCTTGGGCGAACAGCTTCGGCTCATCGGCGTGGACCCCGCATCATTAACGGCCGAGTCGATCTCACGGAGTGTCGCGCTTCGCTCACCGATCCACGGCTGGGTGTCGAAGGTGAACGTGAACATCGGTCGTTATGTGCAACCCACCGACGTGCTCTTCGAACTGGTGGACCCGAAGGACATCCACCTGGCGCTTACGGTCTTCGAGAAGGACCTGCCCAGCGTAAGGATAGGCCAGGAAGTGCATGCGCGGCCAACAGCCCACCCCAATGATGAATATGAAGCGGAAGTGATCCTTGTGGGCCGCAGCCTCGATGCCGACCGCAGCGCCATCGTCCACTGCCACTTCACCAAAGCCCACAAGGACCTGGTGCCCGGCATGGCAATGAGTGCCACACTGGAAAGCCATACCGATACCGTGTGGTGCGTGCCCGAAGAAGCCGTAGTGCGCAGCGGCGCAGGCCAGGCCGTGTTCACCGCCAACGCGGATGGAAGCTACACCATGTTATCCGTGACGACCGGAGCGAACGAGTACGGCTTCTTCGAAGTGATGGAGCCTTCCGCCGAACTGCGCGAACGACCGGTGGTGGTGAAGGGTGCATACAGCCTGCTTTCAACACTGAAGAACAGCGGGGAAGAATGAGCACCGGCTCAATGATCGACAGGACAATGAACTTTACCCAACGAAAACCATGAAAAAGCGCATCCTTCTCATCCTCCTCGCTATCGGGGTGGTGGCCCAATTCTTCCAACCCGACCGGAGTGTTCCGCCGATCGTTCCCGCCAACGACATGCTGGTGATGACGCAGGCACCGGACGACATCAAGACCCTGGTGCAAGGTGCCTGTTACGACTGCCACAGCGACAACTCCACCTACCCGTGGTATGCATCCATCACGCCGGTGAACTTCTGGTTGCAGGACCACATCAACGAGGGGCGCGGCCACATGAACTTCTCCCGTTGGAATGACCCTGCATCACAGGAGCATGCTCATGAATGCGGTGAAGTCTTACAGGCAGGCGAGATGCCGCCGAGCAACTATGCATTCATCCACGGACATGCGAAACTGGATGCTGCGCAACGGAGCCGGTTGGTGGCGTGGTTTAATGCGAACATGCCGAAAAAGAAAAAGTCCGACTAGCACTTGGAACTGACCATCGCGAGTGCATGCTCTTGACGATCAATACTTTCAATATTATTTGGAAGTTGCATTATTCCTATCATACATTTGACCCATCATGGAACTCCACGAAGCCAAAGACAAGTTCATTCAAGCTTGGGGCGCCTTTGGAGGTCAATGGGGGATCAACCGCAGCATGGCGCAAGTACATGCGTCGTTGTTGGTCAGTCCCGAGCCGCTAAGCACCGAGGACGTGATGGAGCAGTTGAACATCAGCCGGGGCAATGCGAATATGAATCTGCGTGCTTTGATCGATTGGCACTTGGTGGATAAGGTGTTGAAGGCAGGTGAACGCCGCGAATTCTTCCAAGCTGAAAAGGACGTGTGGAAGATCGCCACGCACATCACCCGCGAGCGGAAGAAGCGCGAGTTGGAACCCATGGTGCGCTTGCTTGGCGAATTGAAGCAAGCTGCGGGAACGAACGCGGAAGCGAAAGCCTTTCGGCAGACCGCAGCGGACCTTCACGATCTCACGAGCAGGGTCGATGCAATGCTGGAGCGCAGCACACGTAGCGACGTACAATGGTTCCTCAAAGCCGCATCGACGATCCTTCGATGATACGTTCTTTTTGTCAATATGTTTCATTACTTCCTGAAACTTCAACTCCCAAGACAATGACAACCACCCTCACCCGCCCCTCGGTCAACACCATGGTTGACACAAGTGTGATCGATCACTTCCACGCCAGTGCAGCGTTGTACAAGTTGTGGAGCGCAGAAGGACACCTGCACTTCGGGCACTGGAGCTGGCCCATGGCACCGTGGGACCGCAAAGCGATGCTGGACGCCATGGTCCATCGGGTGGTGCACACGTTGCTGCCTAAGCCCGGTCAGTGCCTCGCGGACTTGGGTTGCGGCTACGGTAGCTCTGCGCGCTTGGTTGCCGGCACTTACGGCACAAGAGTGGATGCATTCACCGTGGTTCCGGAACAAGTGAAAGAAGGGCAGGCGAAGGCAGTTGCTGAAAATCTGGATGTTCACTTGCACCTCCGCGACTTCCGTCGCACTGGACTTCCCGAAGCGGCTGTTGACGGCGTCTATGCGATCGAGAGCCTCTGCTACGGAACCGGCCATGGCAAGGCGGATGTACTCCGCGAAGCTGCCCGCATACTGAAGCCCGGAGGTCGGTTGGCCTTGGTGGATGGCTTCATCATGAAGCCACCCGCAGGTCTTCGGCGCCGCGCAGTGCGAAGGGTGGAACGCGGATGGGCGGTGCCTTGCTTTCCTCGGGAACGGGCCTTCCGCAGAGAACTGGAACATGCCGGATTCACCAACATCCAAATCACGGACCTCAGCTGGAACATGGCCCTTTGCGCAGCACACGGATTGCCCTTGATGGCATGGACCAAGATCCGGAACGCCTTCACCGGAACACGCTTGGACCCACTGGAAAAGGCGCACTTAACGAGCTGTCTGTTGGGAATAGTATTGGGCACGCAGCGTGATCTGTTCCGCTATTTGATGGTGACCGCAACGAAAGGGTGATGAATCTCAACCTCCTCGCCTACCTCCTCTTCTTCCCGGCGATGATGGCATTGGCGGTGGGCGTGGCACAAACCTGTCACCGACACGGACGCCCGTGGATGCTGGGGCTGTTCGATAACAACGATGTGTTGGTCGATGCGCTGAACAACATACTGCTCGTGGGTTGCTATCTAGTGAACCTCGGTTACATCGCGCTGGTGATGGCCGCTTGGGAGAATGTGATCACCATCGAACAATTTGTCGGCGCACTTTGCCAGCATATAGCAACCATCGTTCTCGTTCTCGCCGGACTGCATTACCAGAATATCGCTGTGCTCCTGCTCTGGAGCCATTTCAAACATCGTGCGCGTATCGATCATCATCAACACCAACCATAAACACCAACTACAATGGCCAACAAATTCGTCCTCACATACCTCGTGTACCTGCCCGTGGTGCTCCTGCTCACGCTCTATGTGGCACGCAGTCTTTTCAAGAACGGCAGGGTCTTCATGCTCGACATCTTCCGTGGGAAGACGGAGATCGCGGACTCCACCAACCGCTTGTTCGAGGTGGGCTTCTACCTGATCAACATCGGCTTTGCTCTTCGCATCATGGAAGTGAATGGATACTGGGCTGAGAACCTCTATGACACGAACCAAGAGGTGGTTGAAACGCTGGCGGGTAAGATCGGCGGCTTCGCGATCTACCTCGGCATCATGCTCTTCCTGAATTTATTCCTGTTCATGCGGGGAAGAAGGAAGAGCAACGCGAATAGAATGCCAAGGCCAGTGGAGCCAACCGCACCAGCACTTGCATAGACTTTTTCCAGTGTATCGTGGATTTCCAGGTCAAGCCCGGAAGGACAGTCCAGGATGATAAACATGAATGACAGACCATGAACACCCAGAAACACATCGTACTTGCCGGAGGCACCGGTCTTATGGGCCGCATCCTTGCTGATCACTTCACCCGAAAGGCCATACCTGTCATCGTCTTCACGCGTGGAAGAGCAGAAGAGCAGAACGGCATCACCTTCATCCATTGGGATCCCGAACTGCCACGCGATCTGGAGCAGCACTTGAACGGAGCACAGGCGGTATTCGGCCTCAATGGTGCTACCGTGGATCGTCGGTACAACGCGAAAGGAAAGTGGACGATCCTGCACAGCCGGCTGAGCAGCACCTTGGCCTTGGGCGATGCGATCGGTCGTTGCACGGATCCGCCAGAAGCATGGCTGCAACTGAGCACTGCCACCATCTATCGTCACGCCGAAGACCGACCGATGGACCAATACACCGGCGAGATCGGTGAAGGCTTCAGTGTGGAAATCGCGCGGGGTTGGGAGGCCGCAGCGAACTCCTTCAAGCTACCCGACACGCGTACCGTGTTGTTGCGAAGTGCAATGGTGATGAGTCCGCTGGGTGGTGTGTTGCCGCGTCTTGTACAACTCACCAAGGCAGGCCTTGGAGGCAAGCATGCAACGGGTGAACAATACGTCAGTTGGATCCATGCCGATGACCTGTGCGGTGCGGTGGATCACATCCTCGCGTCCAGGACCGAAGGGATCTACGACTTCGCTGCACCAGAGCCCACGCGCGATGGCTATTTGATGGAACAATTGCGCGCCCGATATCGTCCATTGGTCGCGCTTCCACAACCGAAATGGTTGTTAGCGCTTGGCTCGATCTTGCTTCGCACCGAAACGGAACTGATCCTGAAAAGTCGTCGTGTGGTTCCAACCCGGTTGCTGAAAGAAGGTTACCGGTTTTCCCACCCAGGTATCACTGAGGCGTTGGTTGATCTACTTGGAAATGAGCGGCCCTAAGCAATAAGTACTTCATGCACGGACCTGGTCAATAACCATCGGGACACGATCCTGGACCAACCACATGGTTCTTCCGTAGTTTGCACGCTGATCCGAGCATTGAACATCATTTGGAATATGCCCCCTTTGCACCTTCGTCTACTCCACTGTTTCCCACTGCTCCTGCTGTTCGGTGGAATGGCGTCGGCACAATCCTTACTGTTCAACATCGTGAAAGGCGGAGATGTGATCGGCACCATTCGTGCGGAAAAGGACGTTAAAGGCGAAGGCATCTTCTACAGTATGATCTCCAATTCGGAGTTTAGCATTGTGTGGAGTAATACGGTCCAAAGCACCACGGAAACCGAATACAGGAATGGGTTGATGCACAGATGCGGTGCACACATGCGAGTGAACAAGAGCATGCGCGATAGCAGCAACATGGTGCGGATCGGCGACAAGGCACAGTGCTTCATCCATCCGGACAAACAGTTTATCCATACCGGTGATGTGGCATGGACCACGGCCCGCATGTACTACGAGGAACCTGTTGGCCAATCGCGGATCTTCGTGGAAAGCGAAATGTCCTTTTGTCGTTTTGAAGCGATCGGTGCGAACATCTATCGGCTGCATCTTTCCGATGGAAAGTTGAATGAATACACCTACCAGCGCGGCGAGTTGAGGGAGGTCAAAGTGATCCGGACGCTTTTCGACCTGTACTTCAAGCGGGTCTAGATCCCCACGAATAGCCGCTCTCACTATTTGTTTCCTCATGGTGCGATGGCCTAAAGGCTCCTTTCTGGTGGCAACAGCATTCACAGCACCCCCACCATTCCTCCCGTCACTACACCGTTCATGTAACCGGGGCCGTCCTCTCCTCCGTAGCCGGTAAATTCGTACCCGTTCCGAAACGACCATGTTACAGCTGACCGGCATCCGCAAATCGTACCGCATGGGTGCCAATGTTCTGCAAGTTCTCAAGGGCATTGATCTTTCCATCGGGAAAGGCGAGCTCGTCAGCATCATGGGCAGCAGCGGCAGTGGGAAGAGCACGTTGTTGAACATCATCGGCATTCTGGACACCTACGATGAAGGTCTGTACAAGTTGGACGATGTGGTTATCAAGGGCCAGTCCGAAACGGAGAACGCCGCCTTGCGGAGCAAATACATCGGATTCATTTTCCAGAGCTTTAACTTGATCTCCTTCAAGAATGCCATGGAGAATGTGGCACTGCCGCTGTATTACCAAGGTGTTCCTCGTAAGAAGCGGAACCAATTGGCCGTGGACATGCTGGAAAGCGTTGGTCTGAAGGACTGGGCAAGGCACATGCCCAACGAATTGAGCGGTGGCCAGAAACAACGGGTGGCCATAGCCCGTGCGCTGATCAGCAACCCGAAGATCATCTTGGCCGACGAACCCACCGGCGCATTGGACAGCAAGACCAGCCAAGAGGTGATGGCCTTGTTGACCAAGGTGAACAAAGAGCAGGGCCTAACGGTGGTGATCGTCACGCACGAGCGCGAGGTTGCAGCGGCCACGAACCGTGTGATCTTCCTGCGCGATGGCCTGATCGAGAACGCGTACATGGACCCAGCATCCCTCTTGGAGAACGAAATCGACCCCAACGCACATGTTCGATAGGGAGCAATGGGGTGAAGTGTTCGAGAGCATCGGCAAGAACAAGCTACGTGCTGGCCTCACCGGCTTTGCCGTTTTCTGGGGCATCTTCATGTTGATCATCCTACTGGGTGCCGGCAGTGGATTGCGAAATGGCTTCGAGCACAGGTTCCGCAACACCGCGAAGAACAGCATCACTTTGTCCGGCGGTGAGACCAGCAAACCTTGGAAGGGGTTGCAACCCAACCGCAAGATCCAACTGGATGAGGATGACATTGAGGCCTTGCGCAACGCGATCCCCGGTCTGGAGGATATACGGGGTCGGTACCGTGTTTGGCGAGGGGCCAGCCAATTGCAGCATGGCAAGAACTTCGGGAGCTACAGCATCAAAGGGATCGGACCCGAGAGCCTTCCCCTGGAGCACCAGAAGGTTCTTCGCGGTCGTTTCATCAACGAGGTGGACGAACAAAGCGAACGCAAAGTGATCGTGATCGCCGAAGATTCAAGGAAGGAACTTTTCAAGGAAGAGGACCCGCTCGACAAGTGGATCAATGTGAACGGTGTTCCCTTTCTCTGTGTGGGTATTTATGAGTTTGAAGGAGGTGGACATAACATGATGGAACGGAGCCCGGTCTTCATTCCCTTGAATGCTGCACAAAAGGTCTTCAACGCGAAACGCGATGTGGACGACATCATGTTCAGCTTTTCCGATGCCAGCATGGCCGGTGCGCAAATGGCCGAAGCCCGCGCAGTCCACACGATCGCACGTCGTCATGACTTCGACCCGACCGATAAGCGCGCAATGTGGGTGAACAACAACGTTGAGAACAGCAGTATGCTCGGTGGCATTTTCACCGGGATCACCGCGTTCCTTTGGTTCGTGGGGATCGGCAGTTTGATCGCGGGGATCGTGGGCATCAGCAACATCATGATCATTGTGGTGCAGGAACGGACACGGGAGATCGGTATACGAAAAGCCTTGGGAGCTACGCCCGCGAATGTGGTCGGTCAAGTGATGCTGGAGGCTGTCTTTGTAACGGCCATGGCGGGGTGGACCGGGCTTGTGCTCGGCGTATTCCTGATGGAAGGCATCTCAAGTATGGTACCCGGTAGCGAGTTCTTCCGCGATCCATCCATCCAGATCGATGTCGCACTGTGGGCCTTGTTGGCCTTGGTCGTCGCGGGCGGTTTGGCGGGGTTGATCCCAGCACGAAGGGCAGCAGCCATTAGACCCATTGAAGCACTACGGGACGAATGAGAGTTACAAAACAGGAACAGGTGGCAAAAGGCAGGGGCAGGTGGCACGGGCTGCTTGTTTACGGACTACTCTTGCCACCTGCTCCTGCGTCCTGCCAACTAACGATCAACCATGTTCGACGCTGACCGTTGGGGCGAGATCTGGAATACCTTGAGCCGCAACAAGCTCCGGAGCTTCCTCACCATGTTCGGCGTGGCATGGGGGATCTTCATGTTGGTCGTGATGTTGGGCATGGGCAACGGGTTGAGCAACGCGGTGCTGGGCGGGTTCGAAGGCTTCGCCACCAATAGCTGTTTCATTTGGACAATGCCCACGACCAAACCTTATGCAGGGTTCCA
>Ga0209582_1000579_pt1 | contig 21613 bp, 18 predicted proteins | sample KloWWTmetKNB5Kit_FD_187176 | JGI IMG/M metagenome (GOLD analysis project Ga0209582, IMG submission 187176) | Active sludge microbial communities from Klosterneuburg, Austria, studying microevolution and ecology of nitrifiers - Klosterneuburg... | ecosystem: Engineered > WWTP > Aerobic digester >...
ATGAGGATCAAAGGCAGTTTTAATATCGTTAAATAAATCAAGGACTTGCTTTGAAAACTGTTTGTGAAGATAAGGTGTTCGGACAATTCCGTCATTATGTTCACCTGTAATAGACCCATGATAACTTGCAATCAAATCGTAGACTTCATTAGACAATCTGGTTACCTGATCAGCAATTCCCTCTTTTTTGAAATCAAGAAGTGGAATAATATGAAAGTTTCCGTTTCCAGCGTGCCCTGCGATCGTATAGATGAATTTTTCTCGATCGAGTATTGCCTGAATCTTTGGCATAAATTCTGGAAGTGATTCAACCGGCACAACAATATCATCAATAAATGGAGCTGTGTGTAATCCTTTCACATGTTTTCGAAGCAGACTAAACGACTCACGACGAATCTTCCAGTATTTTTCTGCTTCGTCATGTTTCATCACACGCGATCGGTACCCAAATTTTTCAGCGACTTGATTATCTAAAGTATTCAATTCTCCTAATAATTCTTCTTGATCTGTTCCAGTAACTTCTGTCATCAAAAGTAGTTTTGGAATTCCAGTTTTTAACATCATTACTGCTTCCGGAATAAATCGTAATCCAAGTCGAGCACCACCAAACAATCCAAGTTGTTTTACAAAATCTGTAAAAAATTTAAATGCGAACTTTAAACTATAATCGTCAAATGATTCAATTGATGTTGGGCTCACTGTTTTACACAGATTTACTAGATCACCAAGATTTTTTAAATCAGGTAAAAATGTCACCATCATTGCGGAAACTGGTTCAACAGGGACTAGTCGGATGGTCATTTCTGTAACAATCCCAAGTGTTCCCTGTGATCCAATTAATAATTGATTTAAATCAAACATCTGGGTTTTCGGGTTCCATACATTCCAGATAGCATATCCAGCAGAGTTTTTTGAAACGATTGGCTTTGCTGATGCAATATCAGAACCATGATCCTGAATTAATTGCCATACTGCGCGATACACAGAACCCTCGAATGTATCCTGTTTCATTTTTTCTTCCAACTGAGGACGATTAAGTTTATTTACAACATATTCATTTCCATCTGCCAAAATGACTTTTGAAGAAATAATATATTCATTAAACTTTCCATAACGCAAAGTTTTTTCACCTGCACAATTATTTCCAAACATTCCACCCAGTGCGCATAAATCACGCGATGCAGTGTACGATGGAAAGATTACATTTTTTTCAAGCGTCTTTGGTTCAAAATTACGATAATAACATCCAGGTAAAACGGTTGCTTGTTCCGTCGAAACGGAGATTACATTATTCATATATCGCGTCACATCAACGATAATGGAATCATTGATTGCCCCACCTGACATGCAGGTTCCAGCAGAACGCACTGTAATAGAAAGCTGTTGATCCAATGGTAGTTCTTCATTTTGCTTTTTAACCCATTTGACCAATACCTGTATATCAGCAGAGTGTTTTGGAAATACAACCACCTGTGGCATAATTTTAAACATACTGGCATCACGCGAATATTTTTCAAGTACATCTTGATGTGTTTCTATGTCACCAGAAAACACTGATCGAAGTGTAGGAATAATCATTTCTAAGTTCATATGACGACAGTATATCAAAGTATATTGAAATAGAAAAATTGTTTATAATTCACCATATAATTCAGAAAAGAAAACAGTTTATCGCAGGTAAAATGGTGGTATAATGAAACCATATGAAAGCACCACACAATCTATTTGTATTACCATTTGACCACCAAACTGGCCTCTGGAAAGAGTTCGGTTGGATAGCCCCGCTAACCGATGAACAAACCATTTCAATGATTAAAACCCGGGATATTACCTACCAAGGCTACCAATACGGACTTTCTTTGGGAATTCCTGCGGCAGACACAGCAATCCTAACCGATGATATCTATGGAAAAAATGTTATCGAAAACGCTCGGGAAAATGGACATGCATTAATTTATACTTTGGAAAAATCTGGGCAACCGTCATTAGTATTTCAGCACGACGATTGGCAAGACCGAGTATTGGCAAGTAAACCACAATGGATCAAAACATTAGTTCGTTATAACCCTACTGCAAATCGTGTAGATCTTAATGCGACACTTGCAAATTTAAAAATTGTTTCAGATTTCGCACAACAACACAGTATTCCATTTATGATTGAACCATTGGTGCAACCTACTGAGTCCCAAAAGGAAATTCCAGATTTTGATCACAGTATGCGGCCAGACCTTACCGTACAGATGATTCATGAAATCTATAATGCAGGAATTACTCCGACTGTTTGGAAAATTGAAGGATTAGATAGTCCAGAATTCTATACAAAATCCGCTGATGCAATTTCATCACATGACACCGATGCGCGCATTGTTGTATTAGGCCGTAATGAAACATTAGAAAAAGTTTCGCAGTGGCTAACGATCGGTGCACAAAATGATTCTGTGATTGGATTTGCAGTTGGACGCACTGTATTTCTTGATGCAATAAAAAAATACCTGTCAGGTGAAATGACAAACGAGGATGCAATAAAACAAATTGGTGAAAACTATTTCAAGTTGTACCAAGCATTTATAAACGCAAAAACACACGCATAGTGTGTTTTTGTTTAGATATTATTTCCCTGATAAAAAAGTAATAACACAAAGTGTTGAAATTATAGCAGAGCAGATATGCCACAGCCCGTGATTCACATTATAATTACCTTTAAATTGTCGGTAGTAAAAATATAACGCAACCATAGCTCCAATTGGAAATGCCAAAATACTAAATGGTAAGTGCCAATGTCCCAGGAATAATAATGTGAAATTTGCGATAATCAGAACTGAAGAAGCAAACACATCGATATATTCAATTCTTTTTTCGTGGTGAAAATGATAATAGGATGAAATAATAAATACTAACCCTTGAATGACTGCATGCCAATACACGCCGTACGAAATTGCAAAAGCAAGAGGAATGAGGAAAAATATATTACTCCAAAATTTAATTTGCTTTATTGAATTCATAATTATTGATCATTCACACAACGCATTCCAATCTGCTGCAAATTTCTCTAATCCTTTCTTGGTCAATTCGTGTTCAATAGTATATTGATCCCATGATAGATCTTTCAAATCTTTATAGATGATTGGTGACAATACCGCAGGTGCAACAGTCGCAACTGTTCCATCATTAATTTCTTTGATTAATTTATATGGAATTGTTATTGCTGAAATCTGCTCGGTAGTACATGTCTTGATATGTTCAATGCTTCGTATACTCGCACCCAACACTCCAACATGACTTCCCCAATCCATATACATTTTTTGAATGTTTCTAATCAGATCACCTCCGTTTTGTCCAATATCATCCAGTCGTCCGATAAATGGCGAAACATATACTTTTGCACCTGCCTGCGCGTTTTTGGTAGCAGTATGTACTGCTGCTGCTTGATCTTGAGAAAAACATAATGTCATGTTTACAGAAATTCCCTCTGCTACTAATCGTGACGCTGTTGCAAGTCCTGCCGCTGTAATTGGAAGTTTTACAAAGATACCTGGAAACCACTGTGCAATTTCTTGTGCCTGATTATATAATTCGTATTCTTCTGTATTGAGATCTGAATATACTTCAGCTGAAATCTTTCCTTCTGGAAGAATGTCTTGGATTTCAAATGCAATCTGTCGATATTTATCAAACAATTCATCACGAGTGAATTTTCGCACTTTCAAGAATTCTTGTACTTCCGGACTTTTCGCAATTAAGCTTGGGTTTGTTGTTTGACCATCCAAACGATCTAACAAAATATCTGCTTGACGCGTTTCGTTTGGGTCACCGCTATCCAAAAAGATATTTGTGATTTTATTCTGAAATAATTGTTGTAATGGATTCATATAGTACAGTATAGCAATTTTTGGTATACTATGGAATATGAAACAAAAAATAGACTTTTTAGCTGTTGGAGACACTGTAACAGACGCATTCATTGAATTAATCGATGCAAACGTACACTGCAATATTAATAATGACGATTGTACGATCAGCATGCCGTTTGGAGCGAAAATTCCCTATAAATCAGTCGATGTATTACGAGGTGTTGGAAATGCTGCAAATGCTGCCGTTGCTGCGGGACGACTCGGCTTGACATCAGCATTAATCGCAATTGTTGGAAACGACGAAGAAGGTCAACGAATTCATGAGCATTTCAAATCCGAATCCGTTATGAACGACTTTATTTCTACTCAAGACGGCGTACCAACGAATTATCATTATGTATTACGATATGGGCCCGAACGAACTATATTAGTAAAACACGAACACTATGAATATAAACTGGATGTTGAAAAATTAAACCAGTTTGATATCGAATGGGTGTATCTGACATCTATTGCAAGCGGAACAGAGAAATATCATGATGCATTGATTGATTGGCTGGAAACTCGTCCGGAAATTAAATTAGCATTTCAACCAGGAACATTTCAAATGAAAGGCGGTATCGAACCAATGCGACGAGTATACGCCCGATCAAATGCATTTTATTGCAACAAAGAAGAAGCTCAAGATATTTTAAATCTACCTGATGCAGATTATCCGGAATTGCATGCAAAGATGCGAGAACTTGGACCAGAAATTGTTTGTATTACTGACGGTCCAAATGGTGCAACTATCTCAAACTCTGAACATGGATGGTTTATCCCAATGTACCCAGATCCAAAACCACCCGTTGAACGAACTGGCGCAGGTGACGCATGTTCATCTACTGCGGTTGCTGCAATGTTATTCGGGAAAGACCTACCAACATCGGTTATGTATGGAGTAACAAACTCAATGTCTGTTGTCCAAGAAGTTGGTGCACAAGCAGGATTACTATCAAAAGAGAAATTGGAAGAATGGTTGGAGCAAGCGCCAAGTGAATTTCAAATAAAAGAAATGTGGTAAACAAAAAATCCCAAACGGGATTTTTTGTTTACCAACTACTGCTCGAGCCGCCTCCTCCACTTGAACCACCACCAAAACCTCCAAAACCGCCTCCTGATGAACCTCCACCACCAAAACCACCCCAGAATCCACCACCGCCTCTGTTATTGAATTTATCAGGATTTTTACTGTAAGCTCTTGAAACAAAGTAATCAAATACAAGTCCCAGTATTACACCGATAACTCCTGTTAGAATTGCCCAGATAGATGCAAGAACTAATACTCCAATAATTGCACCGGTTGCTCCACCTAACACGCCGCCCAACCACCAAGATTTTGAGGGAGCAAGTATTACAAAGAGAAACTGGAAGACAAAGAATAATAGAAAAAATATCATTTCAATTGAAAACGACATTTTTTTATTTACAGGCTCTGCTGCGTACTCACCTTGTGTTGCCTGCATAATCGCAAGAACACCTTTTTCAAGCCCATCAGCATAATTCTCAGTTTTAAATGCTGGAACAATTTCATTTTCTTGGATTGTCTTTGTGAGTAAATCCGGAAGTGCACCTTCTAATCCATACCCAACTTCAATGCGTAATTTACGATCATTAATAACTGCTAATACTAACACTCCGTTATTATTTTTCTTTGATCCAATTCCCCAATCTCGAAACAATTCATTCGCATAATTCTCTATTGGCTCATCATTCAAAGTAGTAATAGTTACTATTGAAATTTCATTACTTGTTTCCTTTTGAAAGGTATCTAGCGCAGTTTCCAAACGAACCTTTTGATCTACTGTTAAAACATTTGCAAAATCGTTTACAAATCCGGTTGGTGTTCCTGGTGATTGGTATGCCAAAACACCCTTCCCACAAAGAAAGAGTGCCGACACTGCGCACATACTAATAATAATCCGGCCCAGTAATTTCATAATGACTAGAATTTTACCTGAGGATTTTGTTCTGCACCATCTGCAACTTTAAAATATTCTTTTGCGTCAAATCCAAATATCTTTGCAACGATTACTCCCGGGAATCGAGCAACGCGTGCATTCCATGGAGCAACTGCATCATTATAATCCTTTCGTGCAACAGCAATCCTGTTTTCAGTTCCCTCTAATTGGGTCATTAATCCAATATATGCATCTGATGATTTTAATTGAGGGTAATTTTCTGTAATTACAAGAAGTCGCCCAAGAGCTGATTCATACTGATTTGCAGCTGCAACTTTTTCGTCCTGAGTTTTAGCACCTGCGTAATTCGCACGCGCTTCTGCGATCTTTCCGAATACTTCCTGCTCTTGTTTTGCAACACCTTTCACTGTTTCTACCAAGTTTGGCACTAGGTCAAATCGACGCTGTAATTGTGTATCAATTTGTGCCCATGAGCTACTAACAGCTTGATTCCCAGAAACAAACGAATTGTATGAACCTACTGCCCAAAGCACAACAATAACAACGACTGCACCGATAACTAATAATGTTTTATTTTTTTGAAAAAAAGTTTGTGATTCCATATGTAATGTAAAGATTATGTACTATAACGATTATAGTACATCTATTATATCACAAGAAAAACCCTTCTGTAAGGGCCTTCAAATGTGACTATTTCTTACCTTGTGTAAGAGCTCGATTTTCCTGCCAATTGTTCCAAACAACCAATAATGGTGCAGCTACAAAGATTGATGAATATGTCCCAAAGAACATTCCAAGGAACATTGTAATAGAAAGATTTCGAGTACTTTCTGGTCCAAAAATAACAAGCGCAAGAAGTGCTAAAAGAACCGTTACCGATGTCATAATTGATCGAGTAAATGTCTCTGAAATACTTTTACCGATAATTTCTGTAAACGGTAATGCATTCTTCCCGCCATGAAATCGTGTAAGGTTTTCGCGAATTCGATCAAATACCACAATTGTGTCGTTCACAGAAACACCCAAGATAGTCAGGATTCCTACGACGAACAATGTATCAACTTGTATTCCTGACCACGCAAAGAATCCTGCAGGAATGATGATATCGTGTAGTAATACTGTGATTACAATTACACCATACTTCCATGATGCGATCGGTCGAGAAATTGAACGAAATGCAAATGCTACGAACAATGTAATTGCAATTGAAATCAAAATGATTGAAATGATTGATTTTGTTCGTAACTCTTTTCCAACTGATGGACCAATGGTGTTGAATCGCTTTTCTGTAAATTCACCCGTTGATGTGATATTTTTTAATAACTCGTCTTTTTCAATTTGAGTTAATACAGCTGTACGAATCAAGAATCCTTTTTCTCCTACCTGCTGAACAGATGCATCAGGCAATAATGTTTTTACCGTTGCGCTCACTTGTGCAGAACTTGGCACTGCGGCTGTATATTGAATTTCAATTACTGAACCTCCTGTAAAGTCGATTCCCCAGTTGAAACCTTTTACAATAATCCCAGCTAATGACCCTATAACCAATATTATTGCGAGTGCAAAAAATATTTTTTTAAATCGTAAAATAAACATAAAATTGGTTAAAAATATTATTGTGACAATCCACTTGAAAAGAGGAATTGCTTAATTCGACCTGCACGAGATCCTCCAATTGCTTTTAGGAATATACGTGAAATAGTAATTGCGGAAAGCATTGAGATAAGTACGCCAAGTCCAAATACAATTGCAAATCCTTTAATTAGTGTTGTACCAAACATAAACAAGATAATTGCTGAAAGCATACTTGAAATATTTCCGTCACGGATAGATGTCCATGCTCGGTCAAACCCTTCAGAGATTGCATCTTTCAAACCTTTTCCTGCGCGTAATTCTTCCTTCATTCGTTCAAAAATCAAAATGTTCGCATCCACCGCCATTCCAAGTGAAATGATAAATCCAGCGATTCCAGCAGATGTTAGTGTGACTGGAATATATTTAAACAATGCAAGCATAATAATACTATATGCAAGCAAGGAAACTGATGCAATTAATCCTGGTAGTCGATACCAAATTACCAACAGCACCATAATAGCGATCAATCCGATAAGTCCAGCATGCATTCCTGCGCGTAACGCATCAGCACCGAGTGTTGGTCCGATACTTTCTGTTGAAACTAATGTTACAGGAACTGGAAGTGCTCCAGAATTTAATCGTCCTACTAACTGTCGCGCTTCTTCTGGTGTAAAATCACCATTAATTACAGCGCGTCCTCCAGAAATAGCTTCATTTACCATTGGTGTAGAGATAGGCTCTCCATCAAGATAAATAGCCACACTTTTCCCAATATTGTTTTTAGTAATTTCTTCAAACTTTTTTGATCCTTCTGCATCAAACTGTAATCCAACTGTTGGAGCACTTGTTGTCGGGTTAAATTCTAGTGTCGCACTTTCCAAGTATTGACCAGTTAAACCTGTTTGAATAAATGGCATTGATCCTTGCATTGCTTGCGATAAATCAATCTGACCATCCTTGATCATATCAGGAGTAACAACTAATTGTTTATTAGGATCAAAGTCAGGGTTTTCAATTTTAAATTCCAATAATGGAGTTTGACCAATAATATCAAGAGCTTTCTGTACATCAGTAATTCCTGGCAAATCAACCACTAATCGATATTCTCGAGTTCCTGTTAATGTTGTTGTTTCGTTAGTAACAGTCGCCTCACTAATTCCAAGTCCGTTTACGCGTTTTTCAATTACTTCGCGTAATGTTGATAATGAATCTGTCACTTGTGCTTGTGGCACACCGGAAACATCTGCGTTGTAAACTAAATGTGTTCCTCCTGATAAATCCAAGCCCAATCGGAATGTCTTGGTTTTTTTCATTTCAGTGTTATACACCAAAAAGCCGAGTCCGACGGCTGCTGCGAGTAAAATAACCGCAATAATTCTTTGTTTCCACATATAATCTTAATATTACTTATTTTATAAGGAAAAGCGACCTTGACAGGGCCGCCTAATTAAGACTTTTATTTTTCAATGTCTTTTGTAAAACCATAAACGCAAGTCTTCCTATGACTACACCAATAAACGCACCAACAATAATATCAATTGGATAATGAATTCCAGAAGCTACTCGGGAAAGCGAGATAAGAATAGCGCATACATAAAATACAATTCCTGCAAAACGATTATAGAAATAAATCGCGGTTGCTAGTGCAAAAAAAACAGTTGCATGTCCTGAGGGAAACGAATTGTAACCCCCATATAAGAATAATAACTGACTAGATGGATGTGCTAGAAATGGACGAGGTATATGAGTGATTGTCTTTATGATGACAGAGACGATCCATGCCGTACTCATACTTATTACAATTGTTATCATTTCTGTGAATATAGCTTTATTATTAATATGCATCCGCACATCTTTAAGAAAAATTATACACAGAGTTAATATAGCACATCCAATAACAATTAATCCAAATGGTTCTGCAAGAAAATAAACCACATGATCCAAGACTGTAGAGCGATAAATAATATTATTAAGTAATTCGAATAAGTAGAGATTAAGATTCATATTATTTTATAAAAAAGAAAATTGCCGCAAAGATAATTCCTGCAATAATACGGTACCATCCAAACAATCGGAATGATGCTTTTCTTATATAGCTTAGTAGCCATCGTATCGTAAACAATGCGGTAATAAATGAAATAATTGATCCAATTAGTAATAAAATCCATTCATTCCCAGAGAATGCAATTCCTGATTTTAATAAATCATATCCTGCGGCCGCTGCCATCGTAGGAACGGCTAATAAAAATGCTGCATCAATAACAAGCTCGCGACTGATTCCTAATTTCATTCCACCGACAATAATTGCCCCAGATCGGGAGATTCCAGGAATTACAGCTAGTGCTTGAATACTGCCCAGTTGTATCATTTGCCAGTAGGATAATTGTTCAACGGAGACAGCCATGTGTTCTGTTGTCGCTTCCGGTTTTTTCTTATCTACCCATAATAAAATAATTCCCCCAATAATTAAAGCTATAATTGCAACCCATTCATTTCCAATCAAGAATTTCTTAATTATTTTATACAAGATAAATCCAATAATTCCGGTTGGAATAAATCCAGCCACAATACGCAAAAAACTTCCGCGCGATGCGAAAATCTTTTTAAAATAAATAATTACTACAGCAAGTATTGCTGCAAACTGAATTACAATTAAAAAACTTTTAATAAAGTCAGTCTGAGTAATTCCTAGTATTCGAGTAGTAAATTCTAGATGTGCCGTTGAAGAAATTGGGAGAAATTCTGTAATTCCTTCCACTATTCCCAAAATAATTACTTGAAGAAAATTCATAATTTCATTGTATCATAATTCCTATGCTCCCAAAAATTCATGAGTTGTATCTTCTCGATGAATTCCTCGACGATTGCGCGATAATGAGAATAGGATTCCCAGTGCCAGACATTCTGCAATTAAATGAGATCCGCCATAACTCATAAATGGTAGCGTAATTCCAGTTACAGGAAGAAGGCCAATATTCATACCGACATTAATAATAATATGACTTGCGAAATAGATTCCAATTCCAAGCGCCACAAGCGTTTCAAAGTTCGTCGTTCCACCCATCGCAAGTTTTACAATTCTCCATAAAATAATACTGTAACAAATTAGTACAAGTAACGATCCAATAAAGCCCCACTCTTCAGCAAATGCAGCGAAAATAAAGTCAGTCTGATATTCTGGTAAGAAATTCAACCGAGACTGTGTTCCAAATCCAACACCCTTTCCAATTAATTGACCGGATCCAACTGCAATCATGGATTGATATGCATTATATCCAGTTCCACGAATGTCTGCTAATGGATTTAAAAAGTTCATGATGCGAGCCTTTTGATACGGCTTAAACACAAAGCCCCACAATAATCCACCTATTACCAAACCTGTTCCTGTTAGTAGTAATAAATGTTTTTTAGAAAGCCCTGATACCATCATCATTCCAAACCAGATACATCCGAAAATAATCGCCGATCCAAAGTCTGGCTGTAGAAATACTAATACAAATGGAATAAAACAATAAATTCCTGTAATTAATAAGTGCTTCATGTCAGCAATTTCAACATGTCGTCGTGACAGATATTTTGCCATAATGAGAATTAAAACAATCTTTACCAAGTCTGACGGTTGAAATGAAATACCTCCAACATTAAACCAACTAGTCGCTCCTTTTGCAGTCTTACCCAATAAAATAACTAATACTAAAATAATATTTGCAGAAATAAATAGCCCAGAAAGAATGGAAGACTTTTTCAAAAACGACATATCAATCTTCGCAGAAACAATTAATACTGATATTGCAACAACTGCCCAAATGCTTTGTTTAATAAGATATCCACTATCAGAACCAAGCGACGCCATCGTAATCGTACTAAAAAACAGCAGTGCTATAACTGATCCCACTATCCACCAATCAATATGTTGTAATGCAAGTCTCTTCATGAAAATAATTAGCGGATCGTTGTCTGAATAAATGGATTAATGCGTGGAATAATTTCACGTCGTGCGGGCGCTGCAGTAAACGGTTCTGGCCAAGAAAAATATACCGGAATTGTTTCTTCTGGTCCCAATGAATCAATAATTGTTTGACTTGCTGCTAATACATTTCCATCTGCGTCGTAAATAATTGCAACCACAGGAACTTTTACATATTTTTCAAGAGTAATATTGCGCACATTTGCAGTTAATTTCGGAACAGAGTCCAAATCTGTTATTTCATCACCTTCTACCACTAGATTCTGATCATTCCATCGTTCTTGGATTTTGTAAAAAGTTGGAGTTTCGGTGAATCGTAAAAATGCTGTTTTTGGAATACGATTCCCTACCTTTACCGCAGTTTCAAAAATAGCAGTTCGGTCGTTTGGCCCGATAAAAGTTTCGCCCTTAATCGGTTCTGATACTAAAATATTTTTATCATCAAATAGACGGATTTCATACGGAATACTTTTAATTCCATTTCCCATATTTTGATTTTCAATATATGAAACGACTGAAAACACATCGCCGGTAATTTTGATTGGTCGAGTCCACAGCGGTATAAGTGGTTTTGTATCAGCTAGACACATAATCGAACAGATTCCTCCACAATCAATACCTCGTTCATCCTGATTTTGCTTTTGATCAAAACATGTTGGCTCGTGTTTGATGAATTTCACATATACGAAAATTGCCACAATAACAAACGCGATTGCAGAAATTGATGCGATAATTTTAATCTTGTGACTACTGGACCAATCCATAATATAATCATAGTAACAGAAATAAGGGTTAAAATCCAGATAATTAAAAAGCAGCCAATTAGTTTTGACTGCTTTTTATTCTCTTGTTTTAAGTCTTATGCTGGCAGATATTCTGTCACATACTCTGGTCCAACTCGCGTTTTTGATTCGAAATCATTATCATCCTGTCCGACCGAATATACTACATTATATAATTCCAAGCGGTACTCACCTCTATGTACAGGTGTTTTTACCTGAGCAGTATAACTAACAATAGCTCTTTGCCATGCTGAAATTTTCAAATTACCGGTACTTTGCATTACAACATTGTGTTCAGGCTGAAAATTCAGAGATACATTATACCAACTTGTATTACCACGTAACCTTAAATCCAATACCAGTTTATATTCAGAAGGAATACTTCTTGGTAAGAATAAATCGCTATCGCGAGCAGTGATAGCTATCCGGATTTTAAATGTTAATGTATTAACACTGTCAGTGGGTAATACTGTTGAAGGAATCAAGCTGGTTGTCAATAACTCAACATCTGCAAAGGTATCAATTTTTACAGGTCTTATTAGCTCCGGCTGTACCTGGTTTTCTTTTTTGCACGCTGATGCAAAGAAAAAAATTACTGTGATAATTAAAATACTTTTTTTCATTTTGAATTTTTTTAAGTTTTGAATTTGGTTTACATATATATTATATCATATTTATAATATAAAGTCAATGTTCACTATACACTAAAAAACCCTTATTTCTAAGGGTTTCTTAACTATTCAATACTTTGTTCTGGCGACACCTACTCTCCCGGGAAACCCAGTACCATCGGCGTAGCAGCGCTTAACGACTCTGTTCGGAATGGGAAGAGGTGTGACCACTGTACCAAATCACCAGAACAAAATACTGAATATTTTGCGCACTAAATCAAATGAATGCATGTAACAATAGCGTAAGTATATTTATCAAGCACATAATTCAAAAAAGTTACTTATTAACATTCTTGCTTGTGTGTGATATACACATTTCCTAATAGGAATATGGATCATTAGTACTTCTCGGCTCCATGCATTACTGCACTTCCACCTAAAGCCTATCAACCTAGTCATCTTCTAGGATCCTACGATTACTGATCTTGGAGTTGGCTTCCCTCTTAGATGCTTTCAGAGGTTATCCTTTCCCAACTTAGCTACCCAGCGGTGCCCCTGGCGGGACAGCTGGTAGACCAGAGGTTAGTTCATTCCGGTCCTCTCGTACTAGGAACAAATCTCCTCAATAATCAACGCCTGCAGTAGATAGGAGACCAACCTGTCTTGCGCACTTTAGTTTTACATCCAAGTCATGTGATGAGACATTTCTTGGAACCTGAATTACTTCAGGGATCGGACTGTAGCTTATACTCAGAGAGTATTTCAACATTCAGTCTCTACGGGTATAGATCTTATGAATTTCATAGAAAGGGTAATTCATTTAAAATTACCACTTGAAAGAAGATTTACAAACGTGGATTTGACCACGACTTTCCAGAATAACCTGGACGTGCTTACCTATTTACACGCTATGTTTATCTTGACTCTCTATGAAATTCACAAAATATATTTCCCTCGGAATTGTCCACTCGAATGAGTTAGGAGTTTTCCGATATCAGTTGAATCTGTCAATATATGTCGCCATATATGACCGCCGCAATTGGATGGGTCTATCTTATTTATTTTATTTTTAGATCGAAAAACCTGATTGTGTCGTTGTGAGAGGATTCAGACGGTATAGGAATCATTAAAGTTATATAAATATATCAATAACAATTCCTAAACGGTCTGAACCCAGCTCGCGTATCTTTTTAATTGGCGAACAGCCAAACCCTTGGGACCTTCTCCAGCCCCAGGATAAGATGAGCCGACATCGAGGTGCCGAACACCGCCGTCGCTATGGACGCTCGGGCGATACTAGCCTGTTATCCCCGGGGTAGCTTTTATCCGTTGATCTTCCCACGCATCTAAAGCGTTAGGTCGGTTCACTATGCTCTGCTTTCGCACCTGCTCGACATGTACGTCTTGCAGTCAAGCCAGCTTGTGCCATTACACTATCGGCATGGTTTCCATTCACGCCTAGCTGACCTTTATAGGCCCCTCCGTTACAATTTAGGAGGGATTCGCCCCAAACAAACTACCCACCACACACTGTCTCTGTACGTTTTTTCGTACAGGTTAGGACATGCCAAGATTGAGAGTGGTATTTCACTGACGAGTATCGTATGACCGAAACCATACGCATAACCTCTCCCACCTATTCTACGCACAATATCAACATGCCCAATGTGAAGCTATAGTAAAGCTCCCGGGGTCTTTTCGTCTAACTGCAGGTAACCGGCATCTTCACCGGTATTGTATTTTCACCGAGCTAATCCTCGAGACAGTTCTCCAGTCGTTACACCATTCGTGCGCGTCGGAATTTACCCGACAAGGTATTTCGCTACCTTAGGACCGTTATAGTTACGGCCGACATTCACCAGGGCTTATATCAGCCAGCATACAACATTCAATGCACGATCTATTGATCACGCGCTGGATGTTGTACACCACCGATATTTAACCTTCTGGCATTGGTCAGGTGTCACCCCCTATACATCATCTTACGATTTCGCAGGGAGCTGTGTTTTTGATAAACAGTCGCCAGAGATACTTTCGCTGCGGCCCATGTAGTTAAACATGGGCAAGCCTTATTCCAAAGTTACGGCTGCTTTTTTGCCGAGTTCCTTGAGGATCACTCACTCGTTCGCCTTGGTCTACTCGACCTGACTACCTGTGTCGGTTTACGGTACGGATTCATTACAATTGAATGCTAGAAGATTTTCTTGGAAGACTCTTCTTCCCCCTTTCAGAGCCCGAGGGCTCCAATCGTCACTCTTGCGACAGTATGTGATATCCGGATTTTCCTAGATATCCTGTCTATGAGCATGAGCGTCAAATCCAATAATGCGCGGGGAATTATATTCTTCGTCCCTCCATCGCTTGTAATAAAGTCATGGAATATTAACCATGTGTCCATCGGATGCGGCTATCGCCATTTCCTTAGGCCCGACTAACCCGCTGTTGATTGACATAGCAGCGGAAACCTTAGTCTTTCGGCGGACGGGGATTTCACCCGTCTTGTGGTTACTTGTGCCAACATTCTTACTTGTACACGCTCCACGGTGGCTCACGCCTTCCGCTTCACTGCAGAGTACAATACTCTCCTACCGCTCATGCATTTCATAGAAAAAGCAACTTTAAAAGTTACCAGAGAAATTCTATGGAGGTCGGGCCATGAAATGCTTGCTGCAAGCTACTCTCAAAAAAGTAGACAAGCACGTAGGCTATTTCATGTCCTGACCATATATCATAGATTACTTTCTCTATGAAATGCACAAACCCTCAGCTTCGGTACTACATTTTAGCCCCGATTATTTGCGGCGCGAATTCTCTAGATGAGTGAGCTGTTACGCTTTCTTTAAAGGATGGCTGCTTCTAAGCCAACCTCCTCATTGTCGGAGAAATTTCACCTCCTTAAGTGCACTTAATGTAGATTTAGGGACCTTAACTTGAGATCCAGGGCTGTTTCCCTTTTGACTCGTGGAGCTTCGCCCCCACTGTCTGACTGCTACGCTCTTTACCATCTGGTATTCGGAGGTTGATAGGTTTGGCGAGCTTTCACCCTGTCCAAACCAGCCAGTGCTCTACCCCCAGAGGGAACACGTAACGCTATACCAAAATATATTTCGGAGAGAACCAGCTATTACCAAGTTCGATTAGCTTTTCACTCCTTACCACAGGTCATCCAAAGGAATCGTACGACCAACTGGTTCGGGCCTCCCCCCATATTTCTACGGGGTTCACCCTGCCCATGGTAAGCTCACTTGGCTTCGGGTCGTATGCGTACGACAATAATTTCGCCCTATTCAGACTCGGTTTCCCTATGGCTCCACGCATTTATAGCGCTTAGCCTGCCGCATGCATACACTCGTTGGCTCATTCTTCAATAGGCACGCCATGACCGTTGCAAGCAACGGCGCTGACTCCTTGTAGGCGTATGGTTTCAGATCTATTTCACTCCCCTTACAGGGGTTCTTTTCACCTTTCCCTCACGGTACTAGTTCACTATCGGTCTCTTGATGTATTTAGCCTTACCGGTTAGTTCCGGCAGATTCCTTCGAGCTATTCATGTCTCGAAGTACTCAGGAGCATTGTAAAAGTTTTTCAGATTTCGTTTACGGGGATGTCACCCTCTGTGTCGTACCTTTCCAGATACTTCAACTATCCAAAAAATTTGTAACTTTTTGTCTTTACGACTTCAATGTCCTACAACCCCCGATTCAGCTCGCTATATTCAATATATTGCTATATTAACTACAGCGAGCTTATTCGGGTTTGGGCTAGATTCCGTTTCGCTCGCCGCTACTCAGGAAATAACAATTGTTTTCTTTTCCTCTAGGTACTGAGATGTTTCACTTCCCTAGGTTAGCTCCCACCAAAGGTGGGTATCCGTCATTTAAATTCGGATGGGTTTCCCCATTCAGAGATCTCCGGGTCACAGGTTAATTGCCACCTCACCGAAGCTTATCGCAGGCAGTTCACGTCTTTCGTCGCCATCAAGAACCAAGGCATTCACTATACGCCCTTAAACTTCCTATTAGGAAATCTATATATCACTTCACTATGCTGAAGAATTAAAAAAAGCATAGTGGTTTGCCGAATCATGTTAAACAGATGATTCGTCGGACGACACGCGGGTCGTCCACTTTTGTAAGAATGTTAATACAGTAACTTTTTATATTCGAGTTATGTGTGATCTCGATAAAAATACTTACCTATATGTTACATATCCTTGCTGTGTCTGGGATAACAGGATTCATGCTTGTCCCGATTTGCATCAGGGGCATGTTTCACAAAAATTAGACACGCAAGGCATTCATTTGACAAAGTACGTCACTGAATCAGGGAAATAGACATCCCAATGAAGGGGTGTAAATTTATTAAACAGTGACAAAGGCGAGTATAGCTGAATCAGAAATAAAGTCAAGCGTTTTGTCTTCCCTATTTTGGATAATTAAAGCTTATTATAAAAGGCCAGAAGAAAGATAGTGTTTTTGCAGTTTCCAGGCGTTTCCATGAGACATCATTCCCTTATAAGACTCTATGGATTCGGGCCTGCCTGTCCGGTAGGCAGGCTTTTGATTGTCCTTTAGATTACGAATCATGCGGCGTTTGGTGCTGGTACGCAGCACGCGATGGTCGGTGAAATGTACCCATCCTAAAAAGTCCACGCCTGATGCAATGGTTTTTATAAATACTTTGTCAGGATGTAATTCCAGTCGCAATTCCTTCCATAAAAATTCCCGTACCCACGGCAGTAATTTTTCTAGTTCATTTTTATTATCTGAAAAGAACACAAAGTCGTCGGCATACCGAATATAATATTTTTGTTTCAAGCGATGCTTCACGAACTGGTCGAACTTGTTCATATAAACATTCACCAATAATTGCGAAGTCAAATTTCCAAGAGGAAGACCTTTTTTGTTTGCGATAGCATTATATTTTGCATTGTCATGCCGGTCTCCGAACCGGCATCCAGGCGATGAATTGAGTGTGTGGTTATACCCTGGATCCCGGACTTTGCCCAGTAGGTAATTTTGCGAAATGAAGTCCGGGATGACAGCCACAGCACAAAAACTATCAATAATATTTTCGAGTATTCCAATCGTATCATTATCACTAATATACCTGTATAGAATTTTCTTGAGTATTGTATGGTCAATACTCGCGAAGAATTTCCTGATGTCGCATTTTAATACCCAGCATGTTTTGGTATTGTTACGCGAACATTTTCTGGAAAATTCCTCGAAACGATTAAGTGCTTTATGAGTTCCTTTATTTATTCTACATGAATACGAATCATGGATAAATTTAGAATCGAAATAAGGATATAGTGCGTGATACAACAAATGATGCACAATACGATCACGCACGCTGGATTTATGAATGTCGCGTTTTTTCGGGTCGGTAATAGTAAAATGTGAGTAACTGCCGTGGGTATATGTTCTGTTTTTCAAATCATTATGGAGCTGATACAAATTATCCATTAAGTTCATTTTAAATTCTATAACATCCTGTCTTTTATGTTTGTCGTGTGAAAATATCTGCCATGCGAATAAAATATTGTCGAAATTTGTGATATCATCAAAACTATGAATCTTAGCACCCCCCCCCCGCAGCAACGCTTCCATTATTGATAGAATTAAAAAGTGTTATTTGATTTGGGTTCGTATTGTTCCGCATATGATTAAATTACACCGAGCGACGATTGGAAATCGAATCGGTAATATGTTTTTAGAAATAGTAGAGTTATCATACCACGCATATTATGCAGCAGGTAGTGGAAAATTATCACTGATTGTGCAAACCATGAAAAAATTAGATACGATGAAATTATTAATCACTATCGCATGGGAAGGTAAATTAATACAAAATGTCCATTTTACAGAACTATCAGGAGAATTGCAGGAAATTGGAAAAATGTTAGGTGGTTGGAAAAAAGGAATTGAATCTAAGTTAAATGAAACAAAACCAGGATAATTCCTGGTTTTGTAATAAATAATAGTGTTGCTAGAGAACCACGCATTGTCAGCATCGTTCCAAACATTGTCAGGATTGACATCGTTCACATACAGGTTCAGCTTGCCATCAGAGTTGCGGTTGCAAATCAGCTTGAGCGCAGAATTTGTGAAATACAGCATCCGATCCACCTCACATCCATCAGGATAACCTGTAGGATATGATGTATACATTTTTTAGGTACCTAGAAGTACGCCACTGTATTTCACCAACAATTATGTTTTATTTTCAAGAAAATATTTCTAACTCTGACGATACAGATACATGTCCGTATTCATAAACACATTTTTGAAATATTTCCATATTTCGTTCATACAGCACATGTCCATATGTATAAAAAATACATTTTTAAATATATCATAATTAAAATAAAAAACACCTGAATCCAAAACCGCAAAGGGTCAAAGAATTCAAGTGTTTATTTTTTAAGATTTTAAGAATCAGTTGCTAGAGAACCACGCACCGGCAGCATCGCGCCAAACATTGCCAGGATCGACATCGCTCACACACAGGTCCAGCTCGCCATCAGAGTCGCGGTTGCAAATCAGCTTGAGCGGATTTCCATTTTTGGTTTCTGTTAAAAATATGATTCGATGGGTTTCACTTTTATCGAAATCTCCATTTTTTAACATTTCTGTGAATTTCACAATTGCCTGTGATAATGACATTTTTACTGCCGTTTCTTGCATTGTTTTTTCATTGGTGCCGTTTTTTGTGTCTACTTGTTTCCATACACCTGTTGGTGGTGGAGTTTCAGTTACTATAGCGTTTGGTAACCAATTAAAAATGTCAGCATCTACGCCATATTCATTGTCGTAATACAATGGAATATTTTTAGTGCGAGCAATTTTCACAAATTCATCAGTTAATAATTTGATACCTGTGGAAGCTTTTTGTCCAAGCGCTTCCAAAACTTGTTTGATTTCTGCTTTTGTTTCCTGTGTTATAAACGGAGACTCCAGCATATTTATTAAATTAGGATACATTTTCGTGCCGGTTTTATGGCACTTTTAGTATAGCATATTAATATTATTTGTCAATATTCTCTACTCACCAAAAAACCGTATTTCTACGGTTTTTTGAACATGATATAAAAGACAGTATCTATCAATTAATCACGACTAATCATTTTTCCCATATCAGTTAGGACTCGTGATGCATGATCACGACCACCCAATCCAAATGATAGACCTCCCGCTAGTGCAAACATTGCAAGAATAGCGATGAAGATTGTTTGAATTAATGTAGTTGCAATTCCTAATTGTGACAGCGCGATCAATAATGCAAAGATCCAGATTGACCATGATGCGACTGATCCAACAAAGTTAGCAGAATGAATTCCAGCAGCTTTTGCTGATCCAGTTACAACGCGTCCTGCTGCACGAGCAACAACTGATGCAAGTAGGATAACTAATGCTGCAACGATAACACTTGGAAGGAACCCAAATACGATTTGTTGTAGGAATGCGTTAATTTGTGATAGTCCTAGAATATCGAATACTGCAACCAAAAATACGATAATTAAGAACCACTTAACAATACTTCCAACAACTCGTCCTAGACTGAAATGAAATCCAGCGCGTCGGAATGGTTCTTGGATGCCTGTTTTTTCTAGAAGTGAATCAACCTTTGTTAGGTCGATCAAATGCTTGATTGATTTCCCTACCAAATGAGCTAACACCCATCCGATAACAAAGATCACCAATGCAAAAATAATTGCAGGCAGATAACTGATAATACCAAACCAAATTGATTGGAGTGATTGTGCGAGTACGAGACCGCTTGTTTGAAGTAACATAGATTAAATGTGAGACAGTTATGAGTAATCTGCCATGTCCGATACCTGGACAGTGACATGTATAGTATACCAAAGATATAAAAAATAATGCAAGCCCGCACACCCAGAAAAAAGAGAACACCGATCGGTGTCCTCTTTTTTCTGGGTGTGCGGGTAAGCCCTGCGTTTGAATATTATGATAAATGTTCGATAGCAATTGTATTCACTAATTTTTGGTGCGGGTAATCGAATACATCACGCAATAGTTTGTCATACATTTTCATACGGTACATAAACTCCTCTGTTGTGAATGTTGCGTAGCGTAATTCTTTTCCAACCTCTGATTCAATTAATGCGATCTGCTTTTGCATAGTTGATGCGTCGAGCTTGTCACCAACGATTAATAGATCCAATGATCGTTCCATATCGCGCATAAAGATTCCGGAAATCATCATCAATTTAATCTTACCGGCAGATTTGAAACGACTTGGTAAATCAGGAAGAGCAATTAATTCTGATTCCAACAACAGTGCGCGAAGTGGTTCAAGTAGTGGGAACGATGATTGTAATACATATACGACTGCTTTTTTCTTTCGTCCGGTAGGTTTTCCTGTTTTTGTTAATACTGGTCGGATAGCATCTTTCTTGAAAATAAATTCTGATTTTTCAAGAAGTGATAATTCCCCGCGGAGTGTTGTTACATTTGCTTTTGTTTTTTTAATTAATTCTTCGCGTGTAAAACCGTGACCTGAATGAAATAAAAATAATCGCATTAGTTTTACTCGCGCGGCTGATCCCATGATTTTTCCTAACATTTCAATAGTATTGCTCATATGGGACCAGTATACCACAGCCATTTTAAACGCAAGTAAAAAATACCTTGAATTTTATAGGCGGTGTGGTGAGATGTGAAATAATTATGAAATGGCATGTGTATTGTCATCCTGAACTTGATTCAGGATCCAGAGTTCAAAAGTAATACCTCTGGATTCCGGCTCGAAGGCCGGAATGACAACAAAAAACCACTCATTTCTGAGTAGTTTTTATCTGAGCTTATTTTAGCTCAACTTTTCCTCCTTTGCACTGCGC
>Ga0209582_1000583_pt1 | contig 21532 bp, 19 predicted proteins | sample KloWWTmetKNB5Kit_FD_187176 | JGI IMG/M metagenome (GOLD analysis project Ga0209582, IMG submission 187176) | Active sludge microbial communities from Klosterneuburg, Austria, studying microevolution and ecology of nitrifiers - Klosterneuburg... | ecosystem: Engineered > WWTP > Aerobic digester >...
CGGGGCGATGCGCGGCGCATGATGGCAGATTTGGACAGCGCAGTTCAGGTCATGCCAAAAGAAATAAGCAATTACCTGATGCGCGGGGCGGTTAAATTTGCGCTGAAAGACACGCGAGGCGGGTTGGCAGATTTAGACAAGGCGGTGGAAATTGCGCCAAACAATGCGCGCGTGCTAACCGTGCGAGCCGGCTTTTTGGCAGACATGGGCAAATTTGATGATGCGCGAAAAGACCTTGAAAGAGCCAGAAAAATTGACCCTGAAAACGAGGCGGTTCACTATGTCTTTGCCTTGCTTGAAATAGCCTACGCCCGCGACCCAAATTCCACCCAGGCCACATCTGGCATGTCGCTGAACCGCGCAGAAGACGATTTGACAATTGCCATTGCCTATAACCCGCTTCGGCCCGAATATTATTATTGGCGCGGGTTTCTCACTTCGAGCAGGGGAACCCCGGAAATGCGCAACCGGAGCTTGGGTGATATGACTCAGGCCATCCGGCTTAATCCTAAGTGGGTTGCGCCTTTGCTAGACCGGGGGTATTGGTATTTGGATGACGACCAGCTTGACAAGGCCAGCATGGATGCCGAAAAAGCTTTTCAACTTGAGCCTAAAAATGAGGATGTTCTGGTTTTGCGGGCAAGCATTCGTTTGGCCAAAGGCGATCTGACATTTGCTTTGGATGACATCAATCAGGCGCTCAAAATAGATGCAAAATATGCCTATGCCTATTGTATGCGTGGCTCCATCAACGCGCAAATGAATCGAAAGCCGCAGGCCATATCAGATTATCGGCTGTGCCGGACATACAGCACAACCACCGGCCTCAAGAATATGGCCGAATCTGCCCTGGCAAAACTCGGCGCAAAATAATATGGCCGATGCGGCGCTTGAGACGTGTAAAATCAAACAAATAATTGGTTGTTGGTTGTTGGTTGATGGAGCGGCGAGCGCTCAATTGAATCGCCCATTGTCTGAAGACAATTGTCTGGCATTAACTAACGACCAATAACCAACAACCAATAACGAGCAACTAACATCATGAAACTACACGAATATCAAGCCAAACGCATTTTCGGTGAGTACGGCATTGCGGTGCCGCGCGGCGTGGTTGCAGACACACCTGCTCTGGCGCGCGCCGCCGCCGCGCAAATCGGTCTTCCGGTTGTCATCAAAGCGCAGGTGCTCACGGGCGGGCGGGGCAAGGCTGGTGGCGTAAAAGTTGCCAAAACGCTGGATGAGGTTGAGGCCAAAGCCAAAGACATCCTCGCGCTCAGCATCAAAGATATTCCGGTGGAGAAAGTTCTGATTGACCCCGCCGCCAACATCAAGCACGAGATTTACCTGGGCGTGACGATGGACCGCCCCAACCGCCGCGCTTTGCTCATGGCCTCTGCCGCGGGCGGGATGGATATTGAGGAAGTGGCGGCCACCACACCAGAAAAAATCATTCGCGTGCATGTTGACCCCTTCATTGGGATGCCGGATTATTTGGCGCGAGACGTGGCGGTTAACCTTGGCTTGCCCAAAGAGCTTTGGAGCGACTTTGTGGCGATTGCGCTGGGGTTGGTGAAGTGCTACGCCGAAAAAGATTGCTCGCTGGCCGAGATCAACCCGTTAGCCATCGTAGAGCAAGACGGCAAGCAAAAACTGATGGCGCTGGACGGCAAGATGGTGATTGAGGACAACGCGCTGTATCGCCATCCCGAACTGGAGGCCATTCGCAACCCAGACGAGGAAACCGCCGCTGAGAAAACCGCCCGCGAAACGGGCATCAACTTTATTTCGCTGGATGGAACCATTGGCTGCATGGTGAACGGCGCGGGGCTGGCCATGGCAACGATGGACATCGTGAATTTTTACGGCGGCACACCGGCCAACTTCCTGGATGTGGGCGGCGGCGCAAAAGCCGATAAGGTTGCCAGCGCCATGCGCTTGATTCTGTCTGACCAGAAAGTGCGCGGTGTGTTGATCAACATTTTTGGCGGCATCACCCGCTGCGATGAAGTGGCAAAAGGCGTGGTTGAGGCCATGAACATTGTGAAGCCAACCGTGCCAATTGTGGTGCGCCTGGTTGGCACAAATCAGGAAGAAGGCAACCGCATCCTTGCCAGCGCAAACATGGCTACCGCCAGCACCCTTGGCGAGGCCGCGCAGAAAGTGGTGGAACTCTCCAAGTAAATACAAACTGACAAGCTGAAGGGGTGGCCGGGTTGACAAGGTGATCGCATCACCAAGTCGTCATGTCACCCCTTCAGCTTGTCATGAGCATGATGAGAACAGAGATACGAATCGCCCTGCCATCCAAAGGCAGGTTGCAACTTTCCACGTCTGAATTTTTGGCCGCGTGCGGGCTGGGCGTAAAACAATCTGTGACGCGCAGCTATGTTGGCAGCATTCCGGCTTTGCCCGGCGTCACCGTGATTTTGCAACGCCCACGAGACATCGTGGTGAGCGTGGCGAACGGCGGCGTGGATTTTGGCATCACCGGGTTTGATGTGGTGCAAGAGGCAAACGTGAACGGCGCGGTGCGCGTGATTCACGACGCGCTTGGCTTTGGCCGGTGCCGCATCGTGGCCGCGGTGCCAGAAAGCTGGCCGGTAAAAAAGATGGCCGACCTGGCCGATTTTGCCCGCACGTTGCCGCATCCGTTGCGGGTAGCCTCGGTTTTCCCGCACCTCACCAGAGAATTTTTGCGTTCGCACGGCGTCAACCCCATCAGCCTGATTGAAGCCGAGGGCAGTTTGGAAGTGGTGCCAGAGATTGGCTACGCCGATATGATTGTGGACGTGGTGGAGACCGGCGCAACGCTGGCGCAAAACCGCCTGCGCGCCATTGAGGATGGCACGATTCTTAAAACGCAATCGTGTCTCATCGCCAACCGCGAATCGCTCAAGCGGCCAGAGGTGATGCGGGTGGCCGAGACCGTGCTGGAATACATCGAGGCGCACTTGCGAGCCGAAGATCAATTTATGATTTTTGCCAACGTGCGCGGCGAATCGTTTGAGGCGGTGGGCCACACCGTGACGACCCAGACCACGCTGGGCGGCTTGCAAGGGCCAACCATCTCGCGCATTTACCCCAACCCCGCGCATGTGCAAGACCACGCGGGCGAGTGGTTCTCGGTCAATATCGTGGTGGGCCGCAGCGGGCTGACCGATGCCATTCAGCAAATGCGCGGCATCGGCGGGAGCGGCGTGGTGGTCACACCCATCACATACATTTTTGAAGAACAGCCCGACCGCGTGGCGCAGTTGAGGCTTGACCCAGCACCCTGAGCGCTCCAAGCGCTCAGGGCGCTACATTTCATGGACATCACCACTCTCATCCCCGCGCACCTGCGCAGTATGCGCCCGTATGTGCCCACGCCGCCCGCGAGGACGGGGCAGATAAAGCTGGACGCGAACGAAAACTTGTTGCCGCCCTCGCCGCGCGTGCTGGAGGCCATCGCCACCACGCCGCCAAATTTGTATCCCGACCCAGACCAGAACGAATTGCGCGAGGCGCTGAGCGAGTTTGTGGGCGTTCCAAAAGAGCTTATTCTTGCGGGCGCGGGTGGCGATGAGATTTTGGATTTGGTCGCGCGGCTGTTTTTGAGCGCGGGTGATGTGGCGTTGGACACGCCGCCCACCTTTGGCGTGTTCAAGGCGCTGGCAGATGCGCTGAATGCGCGGTATGTGCCGGTTCAGCGCCACGCCGATTTTTCGTTGGATGTGGACGCGATTGAACGCGCGGTGCAGGCCAACCCCGGCGCAAAACTTTTGTATGTGTGCAACCCTAACAATCCAGACGGCTCCATCACCAGCGAAGAAACACTTTTAAGGGTGTTAAAACTTCCGCTGGTGGTTTTGTTGGATGAGGCGTATATTGAGTTCAGCGGGCAAAAAAGTTTGGCAGGGTGGGTGATGGCGCACCCGAATCTCATCGTTTTGCGCACGTTTAGCAAACTGGCCGGGCTGGCTGCTTTGCGCGTGGGGTATGGCATTTTCTCGCCGCAGATTGCGCCGCATGTGTGGAAGATCAAGCAATATTTCACGCCAAACGCATATGCGCAGGCGGCGGCGGTGGCCGCGCTTCAAGATCAGCCGCACATGCAGGCCGCCGCGCGGGTCATCATTGGGGAGCGCAACCGCATGGGTGAGGCGCTGAGCGAGTTGGGCTGGATTCATCCGCTGCCCAGTTATACAAATTTTTTGTTGTGCAAGGTGGATGGCAACGCCAAAGAAGTGCACGCCTATCTTGCCCAGCGCGGCATCCTCACGCGCTATTTTGACCGCGAGGGTTTGCGCGAATACGTGCGCATCAGCGTGGGCAGGCCAGAGCACACTGATGAGTTGGTGCGGGCGCTCAAAGAAATGTGAGGTGTTGGTTATTGGTTGATAAATTTGTCCATCAACCAACAACCAATAACCAACAAAAAACAATGAGTAACTCAAGAAAGAAAATTGTGGCGCTGGCTGGCGGCGTGGGTGGCGCAAAGCTGGCGGATGGGTTGGCGAAAGGCGTGGATGCAGACCTCACCGTGATTGTGAACACGGGCGACGATTTCTCGTTGTATGGCCTGCATATTTCGCCGGATGTGGACACGGTGATGTATACGCTGGCTGGGCTGGCGAACACCGAGACCGGCTGGGGGCTGGCCGGTGACACGTTTCAGAATTTTGCCATGCGCGAGAAATACGGGCAAGCCCCCTGGTTTCGCATCGGCGACCTGGACATGGCCACGCATGTGCTGCGCAGCGAACTTTTGGCGCAAGGAAAATCACTCAGCCAAACTACCGCGATGCTGGCGGGCAGCCTGGGTGTGGCGGCGGCCATTTTGCCCATGACCAATGACCGCGTGCGCACAATGGTTGAAACGCCGGATGGGGTTTTGCCATTCCAGGAGTATTTTGTAAAGCAACGCTGGCAGCCGGTCGCAAAAGCCATCCGCTTTGATGGAATTGAGAAGGCCGTGCCCGCGCCCGGCGTGTTAGAGGCGATTGGCGCGGCGGACTTGATTGTGTTCTGCCCGTCTAACCCTTACTTGAGCCTTGACCCAATTTTGAATTTGCGCGGCCTGCGCGAGGCGCTTAGGAACGCCCGCGCAAAAATCGCGGCGGTCTCGCCCATCGTGGGCGGGGAAGCCATCAAAGGGCCAGCCGCCAAAATTATGCGCGAGCTGGGGATTGAGCCATCGCCGGTGGCGGTGGCGCGGCATTATGCCGACCTGCTGGATGTGTTTGTGCTGGACGGGCTGGACGCCGAGCATGCGCCCGCGATTGACGCGCTGGGTATGCGCACGCTGGTCACGAACACCATCATGCGCTCGGTGGAGGATAGGGTGGAGTTGGGGTGCAAGATTTTTAAGCGAATGATGGACGATAGACCATAGACGATGGACGATGTGCGAACTCTATCGTCCATCGTCCATCGTCCATCGTCTCTTCAGCGCCATCTCGTATTTCTCTGGCGTGTCCACGTCCAGCAAAATTGCCTCGTCGTCAATCTCAATCTGGTGGATGGCGTCCGGGTGGGCCATGAGCACATCGCGGGGGTTTTGCTTTGGCCCAAGCGCGAGCAACTCTGCCCAGAGCGAACGCGCAAATAGCACAGGATGACCGCGCTGGCTTTTGAACTTGGGGACGACGATCTCGCACTCGCGCGGGTCGCAGGCGTTCATCACGTTTTGCAAAATGCCCGCCGTGAGCAGCGGCATGTCGCCGGGGATGATGAGCGTGGCTTTTAACTGGTCATACAGGTCAGACCGCCCCAAAGCGATCAACCCCGTTTTGACCGATGAAAGCATTTCACCCTGTGCGTGATGCGCGTTGTGCGCCAGCGTGACACGCTCGCGCAGAGGCGCGGGGATGGCCGCCTGCGCGCGCTCACGGTCGTGGCCGGTGACGAGAACAATCGGCGCACAACCGCTGGCGGCGACCTCGCGCAGAACGCGGGCAATCACGGTCTCATCGCCAAAAGGCTGGAGCAGCTTGTTGGCCCCAAACCGGGTGGATGCCCCAGCGGCCAAAACAATTGCGGCGATGCGGTGTTTTGTGTTGATGGGGAAAGTGTACCCGCAAGAAATAAGAACTGCCCTTGCGCATCATGCCCCTTGAACCCACTAACCTCGCAGGCCAACCTGCGAGGTTTTAATCTTCGGTAAGCCCAGTAAGAAAACTAAGCCAACGCTATTTTCTTAGCTCTCGTTTCTTATTTCTAAATCCAGTGCGGCTAAAATGCCCGTTCATGAATCGTAATGGGGGCAAGCCCCACATTTACCTGGATCACTCGGCCACCACGCCAGTTGCGCCCGAAGTTTTGGCCGCCATGCAACCGTTTTTCTCTGAGACGTTTGGCAATCCGGCTTCAATTCACGCGTTTGGCCGCGCGGCGGCGGGGGCGTTGGATGAGGCTCATCTGGTGGTGGGTTGCGCCATCAACGCCCGCGCCAGCGAGGTTGTTTTTACCGGCTGCGGGAGCGAGGCCGACAACATGGCGTTGCGCGGTATCGCTTTGGCGCAACGCAAAAATGGACGCGGCGGCCATTTGGTCATTGCCCGCGCCGAACATCACGCGGTGGAGACAACCGCCGAACAATTGCGTGACTTGTTTGGGTTTGACGTGCAATTTATCCCGGTGGATGGCTGCGGGCAGGTGAACCCCGATGACATTGCGGCGGCCATCCGCAAAGATACCGCGCTGGTGAGCGTGATGCTGGCGAACAACGAGGTCGGCTCTCTCAACGAGGTGAGCGCCATTGGCAAAATTTGCAAAGAGTGCGGCGTGCCGCTGCACACCGACGCGGTGCAAGCGCCCGCGTATTTGCCGCTGGATGTGAACGAGTTGAATTGCGATGCGCTTTCGATGTCGTCGCACAAAATTTATGGGCCGAAGGGCGTGGGCGTGCTTTATTTGCGCGAGGGCACGCCCTTTGTGCCCACCCTCACCGGCGGCGGGCACGAGCGCGGGCGGCGAGCGGGCACGGTGAATGTGGCGGGCGCGGTGGGCACGGCGGCGGCCATCAAATATGTCTCGCGCGAGCGAGAAGCGCAGGCCGTGCGGCTTGTGGCTTTGCGGGATGGGTTGACCGCGGGAGTTCAGGCCAGCGTTCCCCAGGCGATGCTGAGCGGGCATCCGCGCCAACGGCTGCCCCATCACGCCAGTTTTGTGTTCAAAAATGTGGATGGCGAATCGTTGCTGATGGCGCTGGACGTTGAGGGGATCGCGGTGAGCACGGGCAGCGCGTGCACCTCCGGCGACCCGGAGCCGTCATCGGTTTTGGTGGCGATGGGTGTTCCGCGCGAGTGGGCGCTGGGTGGGTTGCGGGTTACGCTGGGGTATGGCACAACCCAAGCCGATGTGGACGCATTTTTGGCCGTTCTTCCCAAGTGCGTGGAGCGTGTGCGGAAGGCGGCGGAGTGGAAGGGATGACTGGGTGACAGGGTGACAAGGATGACAGGGTGACAGGGTGACAAGGGTGACAGGGTGACAAGGGTGACAGGGTGACAAGGGTGACAGGGTGACAAGGGTGACAGGGTGACAAGGGTGACTTGGCGGGCGCATCACCTTGTCACCAAGTCAGTAAGTCACCGTGTCAGGAAGAAAGAATGACGAGAACCAGAGTAGTGGTCGCGATGAGCGGCGGGGTGGATTCTTCGGTGGCGGCGGCCTTGCTGGTAGAGCAGGGTTACGAGGTCATCGGGATGATGCTGCGTTTGTGGGCCGAGGAAGGCTTGAATGAGGTGGGCAAACCCAACACGAACCGGTGTTGCGCCCCAGAAGCCGTGGCCGATGCGCGGGCCATCGCCAACCAGCTTGGCATACCGTTTTACGATATTCACGCCGAGAGCGTGTTTAAGCAGCGCGTGGTTGACTCCTGGGTGGAGGCGTATGCCCGCGCCGAAACGCCCAACCCGTGCCTGAATTGCAACCGGAGCATTCGTTTTGGCTTTCTCATGCAAAAGGCGCTGGCGCTGGGGGCGGATTTTTTGGCGACGGGGCACTATGCGAAAGTCACGCAGACGATGGACGATGGACGATGGACGATGGCGGAAGATCGTCCATCGTCCATCGTCTATCGTCTGCACAAAGGGCTTGACCCCCGCAAAGACCAGAGCTATGTGCTGCATGTGCTGGGGCAGAAGGATTTGGCGCGGGCGATGTTCCCGTGCGGGGGATATACCAAGCCGCAGGTGCGCGAGCTGGCGCGAAAGTTTGGCTTGCCCACCGCCGAACGCGCGGAGAGCCAGGATTTGTGCTTTCTTACTCAAGGAGATTACCGCGGTTTTTTGACGCGCAATGCGCCGCACGTGGCCGCGCCGGGAGCAATTATTAACACGCGCGGTGAAAAACTAGGCACGCACGAAGGCTTGCCGTTTTACACGGTCGGCCAGCGCAAGGGCATTGGCATCGCCGCAACCTCATCCAACACAAAACCCATGTTTGTTTTGCGGATGGATGCCGCCAGCAACGCGCTGATTGTTGGCACCGCCGAGGAGCTGGGGGCGCGGCGCATTCGGGCGCGGGTGATGCATTACGTGTCCGGCGAGGTTCCATCTGCAGAAATGCAGTGCATGGTGAAGGTGCGCTACAAGGCCAAAGAGATGCCCGCCACGTTGCGGCCTTGCGCCGATGGCGGGGCGGTGATAGAGTTTGATGAGCCATCGCGCGATGCCACGCCCGGCCAGGCGGCGGTGGCGTATGTTGGCGATGAAGTGATCGGCGGCGGCATTATTGCGCCGCAGAGCGAGTGGGGCAATTAATTCTGATCCACTTCTTTTTTGATCATTTGTAAAACACGCTTTAGCGGCGCAATATCGCTTTCGCAAATGGTATAAATTTCCTCTGGGTCTATATGCGCGTAATCGCGAGCCAAAATATCGTGTGTGCTTTTTTAACGCCGGGCCAGTGAATTTCTGGGTGTTTATTAAGCGCCTTGCCTTGCGTAATTTTATCAATCTTCTTGATGCTTTCGCCGATGACGATCAACATCATGGCAATTGAATCCAGCCGATCAAGGCCCTCGTCGGTTGCTGTTAAATCTTGCGCAGAAGAAATTCCCTTAAAACGGCGTTCAATTCGGCGGATGGCTTCCTCAATCTCGGTGATTTCGTCGAAAACCAAAGCGCGGTCATACATACACCGCCTCTTGGTCAATCCGGCTTTTGAGAAAAGCGTTCATGCCTGGGCGATAGCGCACCACATCCACCGGATGATGAAGAAGTGATTCGAGTTCGACCTTTAGCGCTGCCCGTAAAAATAAGTTGGGTGCCATTTCCACAACCACATCAATATCGCTTTGGTTGTTGGCATCGCCACGCGCAACGGACCCAAAAATGCCAAGACGCGTTACGCCGAAGCGAAATCGCAGGGGCTCCTTTAATGCGCTTAGCTGGCGCAATACTTCTTTGCGCGATATGACATCGGCATTCATGATTGGATTGTAATCCTCTCAATTGTACCTATAATCATCTTATTTAGGGAAAATTTATGACGGTAAAAAACAAAAAATTAACCAGCAACAAAGCCGCAAAAACCAGCGCGAAAAATATCGCCTGGGATTTGAGCGAGTTGTTCAGCGGCCCAACCGACCCGGCGATTGAGCAAAAACTGAGCGCGGTGATGGCCAGGGCCGATGCGTTTGAGAAGGAATTTCGCGGCACCATTTCTGTGCCGGGCGGACCAGATGCCGAGCATGTGTTTGACATGCTCCGCGAATCGGAAGCGATTCAGCAGGACTTTACCAAGATTGCGTATTACGCCCATTTGCTTTTTGCCGCAGATACCACGCCCGAATTGCACCGCGGTTTGGTGAGCAAGATGGATGAGGCGGAATCGGCGTTGCGGAATAAGACGCTGTTCGCCGATCTCGAATGGCTGGCGTTGAGTGATGATGACGCTGCGCGTGTGGCCGGCCATCCAACTTTGCAAAATTACCGGCATTATCTGGATTCTGCGCGGCGGTTCAAACCGCACACGTTGAGCGAGGCCGAGGAAAGGTTGATGAACGAGAAGGACCTGACCGGGATCGCGGCGTGGCAGCGGTTTTTCTCGGAATTTAGCAGCGCCACAAAATTTAAGGTGAAAGTGGCCGGAAAGATGCGCGAGCTAAACCAGAGCGAGATTTTGGCTCTGTTCCGCCATCCCAACCGTGCCACTCGCCAGGCCGCGTGGCAGGCGTTTTACGGCAAGCTGGGTGAACACTCGGATGTGCTTTCGTTTGTTTATGACACGCGGTTTAGCGATCATTTGATCTCTGGCCGCCTGCGCGGATACGAAAACCCAATGCAGCCGCGCAATTTGGCGAATGAAATTGACGAGTCATCGGTGAAGGCGATGCTGGCCGCAGTGGAGCAAAACTACCCGGTGGCGCACCGCTACTGGAAGTTGAAAGCCAAATTGATGGGGCTGAAGAAGCTGGAACTGTTTGACCAGTATGCGCCGTTATTCAACGCCAGCGAAAAAATTACGTATGACGAATCGCGCAAGCTGGTGCTGGATGCGCTCAATCGTTTCTCGCCATTGTTTGGCGAGACCGCCCAGCGGTTTTTTGATGGCAACTGGATTGACGCCGACCCGCGCGCGGGCAAGCGGGGTGGGGCGTTTTGCGCCAGCGTTGGGCCAGAGCATCATCCGTATATTTTGGTGAATTACAACGATGATATGCGCGATGCGGCCACGGTGGCGCACGAGATTGGGCACGGCATACACGGCGAACTTTCGCGCGGGCAGAGCATTGTGAATTACTTCCCTTCGCTGCCGGTGGCCGAAACCGCCAGCGTGTTTGCCGAGATGCTGGTGTTTGACAGCATGTTGGAGCGCATCACCGCGCCAGACAAGCGGCTGGCCCTGATTTGCGGCAAGCTGGAGGACAGCTTTGCCACCGTGTTCCGCCAAACGGTGCTCACCCGCTTTGAGGAGCTGGTGTATGCCGCGCGGGCGGGCGGGCGGCTGAGTGCGGAACGCATTGGCGAGATGTGGATGAAGGCGAATGCGCCGTATTACGGCAAAAATGTCAATCTCACCGCCGGGTATGAGCGGGGCTGGTCGTACATCCCGCATTTTATAAACACGCCGTTTTATTGCTACGCCTACGCCTTTGGCGAGCTTTTGGTGCTGGCGTTGTATGGCATGTATCGGCGGGCAAAGGCAGATGGCACAGCCGAAGAGTTCAAACGCAACTACACCGCCATGCTCTCGGCGGCCAGCAGCAAATCCCCTGCCGATCTGGTGGCGATGATGGGGATTGATATTCACGATGCCAGCTTCTGGCAGGTGGGTTTTGACGAGCTGGCGCGGCTGGTGAGCGACGCAGAAAGACTGGCGGGAAAAGTGAAGAAAGGGTGAGGGGCAAAGAGCGCAAGAAAACCCATCACCCCAAAAGCGACAACCAATAACAAGAACAGGAGACAAAAATATGAGCAAGGCAGTGACAATTACAGACACAAATTTTGAGACCGATGTGACCAAATCCAAAGGCGTGATGCTGGTGGACTTTTGGGCAGAGTGGTGCGGGCCATGCAAGCAAATTGCGCCCATCCTGGACCAGATTGCCAACGAGAATGACGGCAAGCTGACGCTGGGCAAACTGGATGTGGATCACAACCAAAACACGGCCATGAAATTTGGCGTGATGAGCATTCCCACGCTTTTGCTGTTTAAGGATGGCAAAGTGGTGGAGCGGTTGGTGGGTATGCGCCCCAAAGCTGACCTGATGAAAAAGATTTCGCCGCATTTGAGTTGATACGCGCTAAATACCGGCATTTTTAAGCATACGGTATAAGCTTGACGTTCTCTCATTCGTGCGATAATATTTTCGCAGGTTTATGCGAAACACCAAGCCTTTTATGTTACCTGGGCCACGTAGCCCAATGAGTTGGCAATGACGGCACAAGATGGCCTGTGTGTGAGGGAATCTGCGCCGTTTTTGTTTTTCACGTTTCTGTTTCAATTCAAGTTTTATTAGGAGGAGATATGCAGAACAAGAAGTTTGCCGTTTTTGGCATCGCCTCTGCCGCAGCCATGCTTTTGAGCGCGTGCGGTGGAAACGTCACCCCGATTGTGCAAACAGTTGTGGTAGAGAAGGTCTCAACACAGATCGTTGAGAAAATTCAGACCTCGGTTGTTAAAGAGACAGCCGCTCCCGTGGTTGTGCCAACCGCACGCCCAGAATGGACAACCCCGCACCCGGTGCTGAGCAAGGCTGATGTCCGCAAGGGCATCGCCATGTGCACAGACCGCGACGAATTGATCAAGGTTTCGTACCCGTTCCTTTCCGCAGATCAGCGCAAGGCCGCGGTGATGGATAGCTTCATCCCCAAGGATTCTGCCTGGTACGCCAAGACCCCACTGGCTCAATACGCCTATAACATGACCGAAGCCAACAAGCTGCTGGATGCTTCTGGCTACAAGTTCCCAGATGGCACAAAGTTCAAGGCGGATGGCTCGGTGGATGGCGGCGGCTCGCGCACGAATGCCAACGGCGAACCGCTCACGTTGAAGTTCACCACCACCAACGCTCCTTTCCGCCAGACATGGGGCGGCGCGTTTGTGCGCCAAATGGCGAAGTGCGGCATCACCGTGCTGCCGTCATACATCCCCGGCTCGATTTGGTTTGGCAGCGCCTCTGGTTTGACTCGCCGCGATTTTGAGCTTGGCGCGTTTGCCTGGGTTGGCGAGCCAGAACCCCCCGGAGTGACGCTGTATGCCTGCGATCAGATTCCGTTGCCCACCAACAACTGGTCTGGCCAGAACTACATGGGCTGGTGCAACGAGAAAGCCAGCAGCGCCATCAAGCTGGCGAACAACTCTTTGAGCAAGGACGAGCGCCTGAAGCAGTATGACCTTGTTCAGCAAGAGTTCGCCAAAGACATGATTTCCATCCCCGTGTTCCAGCGTGTGGAAGCCACCGGCGCGAACAAGAACCTGAAGGGTCTGAAGCTGGACCCGAACGAATACTTCTCGGCCAGCGCCGACCAGTGGGAACTCCCCGGCAAAGACACGGTTGTGATTGGTCTGGGTCAGGAACCCGCCTCCATGTTCTCGCTGCAAGAGAGCGCGGCGGTTCAGCGCGTGGTGGCCCAACTGGTGTTTGGCGTGGATGTGACCAAGTACAACTACGACTATCAGCCCTACGGCTTGGATGGCGGCAAGTTCCCAACAATTGAGAACGGCGGCGCGACCAACGTGGAAGTTGAAGTCAAGGCTGCCGAAGGCGTCAAGATCCTCAACTCGGATGGCGACCTGGTGCAGTTTGTTGGTGGCAAGTGGGTGACCGATGACGGCAAGACCGCTGCCAAGACCCCCATCAAGGTGCGCGATATTAAGGGCGCGGAGATGGAGTTCAAGGACGGCGTGAAGCTGCCCCAATTGACCGTGACCACCAAGTTCGCCGCGCGCAAGTGGAGCGACGGCGTGGCCGTGAGCAAGGATGACTTTGCGCTTGGTTACAAAGTGGATTGCGACCGCGACTCTGGCGCGGTGGATTATTCGTTCTGCGACCGCACCGCCAAGTATGACGTGGTGGATGACAACACGGTCAAGTGGATGGGCGTGCCGGGGTATCAGCCATCGGCGTATTATCGCGGCTCGTTCTTCAGCGCGTATCCTGCGCACCAGGTGATCGCCTCGACCGGCGCATACAAGGGCAAGAAGCTGAGCGAAGTGGCCGCCAAGGATTTCAAGACGCTGCCAGAAATCGCCGAAGTCCCGCTGGGCGCTGGCCCGTATATCCTGAAAGAGTGGAAGAAGGGTCAGGGCATGACGCTGGTTGCGAACCCGAACTACTACAAGGGTGAGCCAAAGGTCAAGACCATCAAGATTCAGATGTTCGAAGGCAACCCGGCGGGTGCAGTGGCCGCGTTGTTGTCTGGTCAGGTTGACGTGGTCGGCAAGGAAACCATCGGCGCAGGCGCAGAGCTTGAGCAGGTGGTGAAGGCCGGTCTCGAAGGCAAGATCAGCGGCACCGCATCGGCCAGCCCAACATGGGAGCACATTGACATTAACATGTTTGTGCGCTAAAAGAATCGTGAATTCAGAATTCTGAACATTGAATTCTGAAAGCTGAACGCCTAACAGGTCTGGCTGCGCGCATTAAAGAAGCGCTGCGGTCAGACCTGTTAAGCAATTTCTGAATTCCAGAAAGTTCTTGGAGGAGCGTTAATGGCAGCATTTCTGGCTCGGCGTATTATCCAGATGGCTTTTGTTGCGTTGCTGGTCGCCTTCGCAACTTTTTTCCTGCTTTATCTTGCGCCCGGCGGTCCCATTCAGCAGCTAAAGGCAGAACAAAATACAACCCGCAGGTTGAACACAGATGCGGTTCAGCTTGTGATGAAACGCTACGACCTTGATATTGATATATTGCCTCGTTTTACCCGCTGGCTGATTGGCCAGCCGCGCGGCCCGCTGACCATTGGCGGGCAGGAATATTTTGGCGCGACAAAAATTGGTTGTCTGGAAGAAGGGCAGGTGGAGATGCAATACCCGGATGGCCACGTGGAATTATCAAATTGCAAAACCCCGGTTTATTTAAATGATCTTAAAGGCCGCGCAGCCAGCAATGGCATTTTGGCGCTGGATTTTGGCTTATCTCAACAAATTTTGCGTGACCGCCCCGTCTCGGATTTGATTAGCTCTCGCATTGGCAACACGCTTTTGCTGATGGGGATTTCAACATTTCTCGCCATCTTTATTGGCGTGCCCATTGGCATTCTCTCGGCCGTGAAGCAGTATTCACGTTTCGATTACTTCATGACCACACTCTCATTTTTTACTTCTGGAATGCCCACCTTGTTTTTGGGCTTGATGGGCGTAATCTTCTTCTCGCTCACCTTGCAAAATGCGGGTTTGCCGTATTTGCCGCCCAATCAGGCCGAGGCCGCCCGCGACACGGTTGTGCCGCTGTTTGGCAACATCGTGGCTGGGTCGCTGGGTGACCGCATTTGGCATTTGGTCATGCCCGTGACCGTTCTTACATTGGTCAACCTGGCGGGATGGAGCCGCTTTGTGCGCAGCAGCATGTTGGAAGTATTGCGCCAGGATTACGTGCGCACCGCCCGCTCCAAAGGCTTAAACGAGCGCATGGTCATTCTTAAGCACGCCCTGCGCAACTCGCTCATCCCATTTGTGACGTTGCTCGCCAACGTGCTGCCCACGCTATTCGCAGGCGCCATCATTACCGAGACAATTTTTAGCTGGCCTGGCATGGGCAAATTATTTATTGGCGCGCTGCAAGCCAGCGATTACCCCGTGGCGATGGCCTTTGTGATGATTTCGACCTTTTTAACTTTGATTGGCTTTTTGCTCACCGATGTGCTTTACACCATGGTTGACCCGCGCATTCGCCTTTCATAAAATCGGAGACAATAATGGCAATAAAAGCAGCCGATGCCCTGAGCAGCGCGAAAGCGCAAGCAAACCCCTACAAAGCAGAGGGCCAATGGACAATTGTCTTTAGGCGGTTTCGCAAGCACCGCCTGGCGATGATTTCATCGTTTCTCATCGTTTTCTTTTTGCTGATGGCGCTGATGGTGCCGCTGATCGCGCCATTTGAGCGAGACGCCATCAATGCCGATATGCGCTATTCCCCCCTGATGACCCCGGACACCGTTGATGGGCGGATTCACATTTTGGGCACCGATCACCTGGGCCGCGATTTCTTTACCCGCTTGCTGTATGGCGCGCGGGTGAGCCTGACCATCGCCTTGCTTGTCTCATCCGGCAGCGCACTCATCGGCATGACCATTGGGTCGGTCGCGGGGTTTTATCGCGGGATTGTGGACACGATTTTGATGCGTGTGCTGGAATTTATGGCGACTGTGCCGGACTTTCCCATTTTGCTTGTTTTGGCGGCGGTGCTCAACTCCGATCCAAAATTATTACCCATCCCGCCATTTGTCGCCTCGCTGGTGTCTAACCTGATGTTGATAAACAGCAAAGAGGCGCGCAGCGTCATTGTGGTGGTGTTTGTGCTCACCCTGTTTGGCTGGACGGGCATGGCACGGTTGATGCGCGGGATGGTTTTGTCCATCCGCGAGCAGGATTTCATCAGCGCGGTGCGCTCGCTGGGCGCAAACGACCTCCGCCTGATTTTGCGCCACGTCATCCCCAACTCGCTGCCGCCCATCATCGTGGCGTTCACGCTCAGTCTGGCGGGGGCGCTGGTGTCCGAGACGGCGCTGAGCTTCCTGGGGCTGGGTGTGACCGACCCGACCCCGACCTGGGGCAATATGCTGGATTTCACCGCGCGCAACATCCTGGTGGCGCCATGGGCTACCTTGATTCCGGGCATACCGGTGGTATTGTGCTCGCTGGCCTTTAACTTTATTGGCGATGGTTTGAGAGATGCGCTTGACCCGCGTTTGAAAAAGTAAAAAGGTCGGATACAATATCGCCAATGAATTCACACAGCAGTTCGCGGACACATCGGCAAGATGAAATACGCCCGCGCCAAAACCTGCCTGAATTCAACGGGGGCTGAAGCGCCACATTGAAAAACTCTATCCGTTAAAAACAGAAATATGGCAAACGTCACATCAAAAAGCGGAAAAAATAAAGATGAATTGATGCTGGATATTCAGGGCTTGCAAACCCACTTCTTTACGGAAGATGGCGTGATCAAAGCTGTGGACGGCGTAGACATCTTTGTAAAAAAAGGCGAGACGCTTGGTATCGTGGGCGAATCGGGCTGCGGCAAAAGCGTTACTTCGCTTTCGGTCATGCGGCTGGTAGGCCAGCCCGGCAAAATTGTGGGCGGCAAGATATTTTTTGATGGCACCAATTTGTTGGATCTGCCGGAGAAAGATATGACGAAGATTCGCGGCAACCGCATCTCCATGATCTTTCAGCAGCCCACCACCTGCTTGAACCCCGTGTTTAAAATTGGTGACCAGATCGCCGAGGTGCTCAACATTCACCAGGATTTGGGCAAAGAGGCAGGCTGGAACCGCGCCATCGAGCTTTTGCGCATGGTGGGCATTCCAGAGCCAGCCAAACGCGCCAATGCCTACCCGCACGAGATTTCCGGCGGCCAGGCTCAGCGTGTGATGATCGCCATGGCGCTGGCCTGCGCCCCAGAGCTGCTCATCGCCGATGAGCCAACCACCGCGCTTGACGTGACCATTCAGGCCCAGATTCTGGACTTGATGCGCGATCTGCGCTCCAAGACCGGCACGTCCATCATGCTGATTACGCACGACATGGGCGTGGTGGCCGAGATGTGCGACCGCGTGGTGGTGATGTATGCCGGGCAAATTGTGGAACAGGCCGATGTAAAAACCCTGTTCGCCCGCCCAATGCATCCATACACAAAAGGCTTGCTCGGCTCCATCCCGGTGTTGGGCGAGATCCGCGAAAAGCTGGATGTGATTCCGGGCAGTGTGCCAAACCTGCTCACCCCGCCGCCGGCCTGCCGCTTTGAGCCGCGCTGCGAAATTTGCCAGGGTCATGCCCGTGAGATGTGCCAAACCCAAATGCCCCAGCTCAAAGAAGTTGAGCCAGGTCACTGGGTTCGCTCGTGGCTTTACGATTAAATTTCTTTAGAGCCTAAAGATTTCCAAAAGCTTTAGGCTCTACCATCAATTCATCAGCAGAGGAAATTCAATGGCCGAAAAAAATGGAACAAAGCCCAGCGCGCTGGATGGCACAACCGCCGAGGATTTGCTGCGCGTAGAAAACGTATACAAGCATTTCCCCATTCGCGGCGGTCTTTTGCAGCGCACGGTGGCGTGGGTAAAAGCGGTGGATGGCGTTTCGTTCACTGTTAAAAAAGGCGAGACCCTTGGGCTTGTGGGAGAGTCTGGTTGCGGCAAAACCACCATTGGCCGCTCCATTCTGCGGCTTATCCCCGCCACCGGTGGCAACGTGATTTTTAACGGGCAGGATGTTTACAAACTGAAAGGCCCCGAACTGAAAGCCATCCGCAAAGACATGCAGATTGTGTTTCAGGACCCCTATTCCTCGCTAGACCCGCGCATGCCCATTGGCGAGAGCGTGGGTGAGGGGTTGCTGGTACACGGGATGCGCGACTCGCGCCAGCGCAACGAGGCCGTGATGGAGGCGCTCAAACGCGTGGGTTTGGAAGATTATCATGCCCGCCGCTACCCGCACGAGTTCTCCGGCGGTCAGCGCCAGCGCATTGGTATTGCCCGCGCGCTTGCCTTGCGCCCCAAATTCATCGTGTGCGATGAGCCGGTGTCTGCGCTGGATGTCTCGATTCAATCACAGGTGTTGAACCTGCTCAAAGACCTTCAGAAGGACTTTGGCCTCACGTATTTGTTCATCGCTCACAACCTCAGCGTGGTGGAGCACATCAGCGACCGCGTGGGTGTGATGTATCTGGGCCGCATGGTGGAATTGACCGACCGCAAGTCTTTGTTCGATGATCCGTTGCATCCGTATACCAAGGCGTTGCTCTCGGCCATTCCCATTCCAGACCCAACCATCAAGCGCGAGCGCACCATTTTGCAGGGCGATGTGCCCAGCCCGGTTAACCCGCCCAAGGGTTGCCACTTCCATCCGCGTTGCCCGGTGGCGATGGACAAGTGCCGCGTTGAAGATCCCAAGCTCAAGGAACTTAAGCCGGGCCACATGGTGGCGTGCTGGGTTGCCGAGGAGCAGGTGGCGCGGGCAAAGGCGTAGCGAAATAAGAAGTTTGTAACGCAGATTTATTTTGTTTTTAATTACTCATTTGTTGTTTCTGGTAAAATTAGCCGTTGCAGCATTAACAGTTTAAGAATAGAAGAGTAGGAGAGAACGTTCGTGGCAAATACACTTTCGGCACAACAGCGAATTAGAAACAGCGCCCGCAAGGCGGTGCACAACCGCTTGCACAAGTCGCGCTCGCGCACAGCGGTAAAAGCCGCCCGCAATTTGATCGCAGGCAAAGACCTCAAGGGCGCAGAAGAAGAGACGCTCAAGGCTATCAGCGCCCTCGACAAGGCGGCTGGCAAGAATGTTATTCACCCCAACAATGCCGCGCGGCGCAAGTCGCGGCTGGTGAAGGCGCTCAATAAGGCCAAGGCAGTCGCGGCGGCCAAGAAGAGCTAACACGACGCGCAAAATAAAACGGCGGGTTTCGCAAAGAAGTCCGCCGTTTTTTTATTTAACGTTAGTTTGGGATAACGAAAAATTATCCCTATGACGCAAAGAAATTCCAGCGAAGATGCGGTTTAAGCACGATTTTTAAAACAGAGAGCGATTTCCATCATATTGCTCCCTATCCCGTTTGCCTCTTTCACCTGCGCCAAATCGTCCTTAGTCCAACTCCACCGCAATTAGTTCGGCCAGGTTGCGCCCCAGCGAGTGTGTGCCGCTGGGGGTTTCCAGTGTGATCGGCCCGCCATACGGGGCGATATCTTTCAGCGTAAATCGCGTTCCGGGCCGCACGCCTTGATCGCCCAGATACTTGAGCCACTCTGAGTTGTCTGTGTCCACCAGCCGGATGTAGCCCGACGCCCCCCCGCCAATTTTGAGCAGCGGCACATCGTTCACCTTTGGCAGAACCCCATTTTTATCGGGGATGAGGTGGCCGTGCGGGCAGCGGGTGGGGTGGTTAAGCAGCACATCCATCTGATCCTCAAACTCCTCGTTGATGGCCGTCTCCAGCGCGTGCGCGTGCGTGTCCACCTGATGCCACTCGAACTTCATGATGTCGTGCATAAACGCCTCCAAAATGCGGTGGCGGCGGATGGTGCGCAGCGCGGCTTTGCGCCCGACCGGGGTGAGGATGGCCCCGCGATACGGCGTGAGCTGCACCAGCTTACGCTCGGCCAGCCGCTTTAACATCAGGCTTGCCCCAGATGGCGTGACCTCCAGCCGCGCGGCAATATCGGTTGTGTTGGCCGGCTCGCCGTTTTGGGTCAGCCGATAAATCACATCCAGATAATGCAACGTGACCTCATTTAGGTCTGCCGCAGGGGCGGATTTGGTATGGCTTGCGCTCATGTGTTCATCTAGCGCTCCAGGCGCTGGGTATATGACTGAAACTTAATGTTTACCGATGTAAATTCTACATTGTTTGCGCGCTGTAAAATAAGTTTAACTAAAAATTGTGTGAATCTTGTAAGCTTGATGGATTGCACGTTTCAGGTTGCGCGTTGCTTATGTGGTTAAAACAAAATCAAAAACGCATCTCGATGGCGTTTGGTGTCATGCTGATTCTGCTGGCGATCATCGTGCCGGTCATCGCGCCCCGCGCGTTCCGCTCAGATGTGCTGATTATGACGCTGCTGTTCAGCATCATTGGCGCGTTGATGGTGTATTCTGCGGTTTCGAGCAAACCAATGACCCAATCTACAAACGACATGCGCGAGAAGCTCCTGCGCAAACACGATCACACCTGGCGCAATCGAATTGGTCTGGCCTTTGGCATGGGCATCACCTTGGCGGGGATATTCGCGCCGTTCATCTTCCCCGGCGTTGGGCCAGACGAGCGTTTTGCCATGATGCTGGGGTTTGCGCCCGTGGCGATTGCGGGGGGCATTTTGGTATATGTGTTTTACCGCGCCATCAAACCGGCGCAAAAGATGGAAACCCCGGCGCAAAATCCATCGCCAAAACCCCCAGCGCCAAAACGCGCCCCCGTTGCCCGCGTGCAAAAAAACTCGGCGCTCTACGCGAAAATTGTCCCCTTCGCCATCGCCGCGATGGTCGTTGTGATCGCGGCGATTGTGCTGTTTTTGATTTACATCGTGGCGGTGGCCGTTTTGCCGTTGCTCTAAACTTTTAGCGCTCCGGCCGCCTCCCAACATACTGGGCAGAGCGGCCGGAGCGCTGTTTATCAGCCTGCCGCGTCTTCAAACTTTTGCAAGGTTTCGTCAATGTCCTGCTCGGTGTGCGAGTAGCTCAGAAACCAGGGTTCTTCAAAATCGGGGTCGGGCAAAACGCCCAGCGTTTTTAGCCGGGCGGCGATGGCGTTGTATCGCTCTTTATCCACTTTCTTGCTGATGGATCTGTAATCGTTTGTGGTCTCATCGGCCCCCAGCAAAATGCCAAACAGCGCAGGCGCCCCGCTGATGACATGCGGAATGGAACGCCGTGAAAGTATTTCGCTCAGGCCGGCCATCAGCCGGTTGCCGCGCTGGGCTAAAACGCCAAACACGTCTTGCTCTTCCATCACGCGCAGGGTGGCTTCGCAGGCGGCGGCAGATACAACGTTGCCGCAATACGTGCCGCCTTGCCCAACCGCGCCCGGCTCAATCGTCATCATAAATTCTTCTTTGCCGCCAATGGCGCCGATGGGAAACCCGTTGCCCATGGCCTTGGCATACGCCACCAGGTCTGCGCGGATGCCGAACAATTCTTGCGCCCCGCCGCGGGCCACGCGAAAGCCGGTTTTTACTTCGTCAAAAATTAACACCACGCCGTGCGCATCGCACAAATTGCGAATGTGTTGCAGCCAGCCCGGCGCGGGCATCAGGCCGCCCAGGTTGCCCATGATTGGCTCGACCAGAATCGCGGCCACATCGTGCGCGTGGTCTTTTATGGCGTGTTCCAAAATTTCAAAATTATTCCAGGGCAGGGGAATGATGTATTGGTTGATGCCTTTTGGAAT
>Ga0209582_1000584_pt1 | contig 21522 bp, 19 predicted proteins | sample KloWWTmetKNB5Kit_FD_187176 | JGI IMG/M metagenome (GOLD analysis project Ga0209582, IMG submission 187176) | Active sludge microbial communities from Klosterneuburg, Austria, studying microevolution and ecology of nitrifiers - Klosterneuburg... | ecosystem: Engineered > WWTP > Aerobic digester >...
TAAGGTGAATTATATATCCGTAGACAAAGTATTCAGTCGGAGAACCTTGGCGATTATTTTTATAAGCCCCTGCGCATATTTTAGGATGGCCTACAATCGCAAGTAAAATGGCCTGCTATCGCCTGTAGGGGCATCGGTTTGTATTCTACGCTCGACATGTTGTTTGAATATGGAAACACAGACTTTAGCAGTGTGCTCGTATCGATATGGACTCATCAAGCCATATTGATGTGTATGTGATTTTTGCGAAGTCTTTACCTTATTGATAGGGGTATTTTATGCGTATTGATTCCTATGATGGCCGTCTTGTGATGTTTTTGCCGCATCTTGCTTACGATCTGTCGCAATTTTTATTTTTTCCTGTGAATCAAGTGATTGTGGGTCTGTGTTACCTGCAACCACAACAATCGGTGTGGAATGAAAATGGCTTTGAGAAACAGGATATTCATGGTTCAGGAAAATCACTGGAAAGTTTAAAGAATGATGTGTTAAGGCAAGTAGATATTGCCTATAACGAACAAGATTTAGTGCGATTGTATGACTCTCTGCCCAGTGTTAGTGCGCAGAATGACTTAATTGGCCGTGCATGGAAGGGTCGTATTTTGCGCACCAATAGATCGGTTTTGGATTTGGCAGAATGGTGTGTTATTAGGCCTTTAACCAAGCTGGGTTTTGGATGGGGAAAGCGCTATCGCACCGCCGATAAAGGTGATCCGTTGTTGTTTAGATGGAAAAGTAAGTTTTTTGTGCCAGTGCCAATTTGGGGTAATGTTGGTATGACGGATATTAGTTGGCGCGGCCAATCAACCGCAACCATGAATTATGATCATCAGCCGTGGAAGGATTATTTTAAACTTCTTAGTAATGAAAATGGCAAGATGGTTTTGTTAGGCTTGTGGACGCATAAGCATATTACAGGCGGTTGGTTTACATTAACCTTGGATACAGATATGCCAATAAATATGTGAGTTAGGGTTGGCGAATTAAGCGTGTCGAAATTTATGTAGGGGGGCTCAGGTAATCCCCCTAAGTTTAGCGTTAATAATATTTTGTCGTTGCAATTAAGTGTGCGGAATTGACGGTAAAACTGAAGAAATAAAAATACCGTTAAATAAAATAATTGATGAGATTATTTATTTTTAATCTAAACTAAAAAGTAGATTGATCATCGGAAGGGCTTCTATTTTTCATGATTTTTTATGCGCTAAATTTAACGTCAAGTCGTCTTCTTTGTTCGGCTTGACAGTGGTCAATGGGGTTGTGATGATGGACTGGTTTTAATGTGCTAACGTCCATAATTGGCTATTTTGTTGAATAATAACGACATGACTTCTGTTGATAATGGCCCTATAGACCGAAGCTTTCCGTGCATTCCTAATGAATTTGCACGCCTCATATTACAAATCGCGGCCGAGCGTGGCCTAAGCAGAGAAGCGGTACTAAAAAACCTGCATATACCAAGCCAACTTATTGATACTAATGGTGAAAACCTTAGCATCGCCCAGCATGAAAGCCTCTTGTTGCGTATGATTGACGTATCAAACAACGAAGGTGGTTTAGGCTACGAATTGGGCTTGCGGATTGGTTTAACAACACACTCTTTAATGGCCTATGCGTTATTAAGTCAAGTGACTTTAGGCGACGCTATTCGTTTTGGTATTGAGTTTAGTCAGGTATTTGTCCCTGTTTACCGTGGTGAGCTATTGATTGAAGATGGTTATGCGGTAATTGACGTTAGCATGGATATGCCCATCGAAGAGAGTCTGTATGGATATGCCTACGACCTTGCCTTGGCTAGTGTTTGGAGTGGTTTACGTCACTTAATGGGCGGTGCATGGATCGAAGCAGAGTTGTGGTTCAATTATCCGCAGCCTGCCTATTATGCCAACTACAAAAATAGGTTGCCTGTGTGTCGTTTTGATATGGGGGCAAATCAACTGTGTTTTCCTGTTGCGCAACTTAATAAGCGCATTCAAACAGGCGACCCTGTGATGGCACAATTGATGATCGAAAAGATTAAACTAGAGCAGCACGCACGTGAACAACAAACTTATTCCGATATTACTGTTTTAGTGCGTCAAGGTATTGTTTGTGGTGCGCAGGGCTACCCAGACCTTGAGAACATTAGCGCGCAATTGTTTATGTCAAGCCGCACGCTCAAACGTAAATTACAACAAAAAGAAACGAGTTTTCAGCTGCTGTTAGATGAAGTTCGGCTCAGCGATGCAACGCGTATGCTTAAGATGTCCAGCCGCAGCATTGAAGATATCGCCACTTGGATGGGGTTTAATGAGCCAGCCAGCTTTACCAATGCGTTTCGCAAGTGGACGGGTGTCACACCAAGCGCATGGCGCGAGCAGTGTAAATCGCGTCCTTAAGTCTATTTCTCTGTGACGATTGAACCACACTGGGTTTTGCGGTGGCTATTTGCATTTAGTAAGGCGGTTTGCGGAATAGCATCCTGACTCTGCTCGTATATTTCATCAAACTATACTGGTGGAATATTGCCAATAGGCATCAGTAGTCGTTGTTGATTGAGCCCGGCAAGCCAATTAAGGGTTTCCCATTCCAGTGATTCGACAGTGGGTGGGTTCCCCGGTTCTTCCTAGCAAACAGGGTGGCGTCATCCTTCTCCTCTGGCTCGGCCAGACGAGGGGCAGAGGTTGACACAGGCCGAGCTGGGCCGTTTGGCGATTCTTGCAATTGCGTGTGTAACTGATTGAGAAATGGGTCTTTTATGGTTTTGGGCAGGTATCTGTAATGAGAACACTGTGGCCAGCCTGATCCATAATTGCCAGTACTCAAAATGGACAGGTGTTGCCAGAGCAGGTCGTGGCCAATCGGTACGGTAGGCCGCTACAATAGCCGTCTCTTATGACTCCGCCGGATACCGACGTGACTGACAGCGAATACCCTGTGCTGCTGGATGAGGCTTTACTGGCCGAAGCCGCCGCCGAACTCGTCACCATTCGTGACTTTATGCGCTTTGCCGTGACCTGCTTCCGTGAAAATGACATTCATCTCGGCCATGGCACGGAAGACCCGTTTGCTGAGGCATCCGCGCTGGTCATGCAAACCCTTGCGCTGGAGTGGTCGGCCGACGAGGAAATTCTGGACGCAAAGCTGCTGCCGTCCGAGCGCCGCAAGGTGCTGGACCTGCTGGCTCGGCGCGTCAATGAGCGTATTCCTTTGGCCTATCTGCTCAATTTAGCTTACTTCGCCGGTATGCCTTTCTATGTGGACGAGCGTGTTCTAGTGCCACGTTCACCGATTGCTGAGTTGATTACTGATCGCTTCCTGCCTTGGCTGCAGCATGAGCCACAGCGAGTGCTCGACCTTTGCACTGGCTCTGGCTGTATCGCTATCGCTATCGCCAAAGAGTTTCCAGAAGCGATAGTTGATGCGACGGACATTTCCATTGATGCACTGTCGGTGGCTTCTATTAATGTTGAACACCACGAGATGGAAGAGCGCGTTGGCTTGATCGAGTCGGATGTGTTCAACATGTTGCCGGGCCAGCGTTATGATTTGATCGTAAGCAATCCACCTTATGTGGATGCCGAAGACATGGCTGATTTGCCGGCTGAGTTCCTGCGTGAGCCAGAGCTGGGCTTGGCCTCAGGTCGTGACGGGCTTGATATTACCCGCCGTATTCTGGCGGAAGCCGCAGACTATCTGACGGAAGAGGGCGTGCTGGTGGTTGAGGTGGGTAACTCGCAATGGTCGCTGGTGCAGAGCTTTCCTGAGGTACCGTTTGCCTGGGTAGAGTTTGAGCTTGGTGGCAAGGGTGTATTCGTATTAACGGCGGCTCAGTGCCGTGAATTTCAGTCGTTATTTGAAGCGGCTCTCTGAACAAGGAATTTTTTGATGGCGGGTAACACGATTGGTGAGCTTTTCCGCGTCACTACGTTTGGTGAGTCGCACGGGCCAGCGCTGGGTGCCATTGTTGATGGTGTTCCACCAGGGCTGACACTGACTGAGGCTGATCTACAGATTGATCTGGATCGTCGCAAGCCAGGTACGTCTCAATTCAGTACCCAGCGTCGTGAAGATGACGTGGTGAAAATACTTTCTGGTGTATTTGAAGGCAAGACGACGGGTACATCGATTGGCTTACTGATCGAGAATACGGATCAGAAGTCCAAGGACTACGCCAATATCGCGGAGACCTTCCGCCCTGGCCATGCCGATTACACCTATACACAGAAATACGGCTTTCGCGATTACCGTGGTGGTGGCCGCTCTTCGGCGCGTGAAACGGCTATGCGAGTGGCTGCCGGTGCGATTGCCAAGAAATACCTGCGTGAAAAATTTGGTATCGAAATTCGTGGGCATGTTACCCAGATTGGCACAGTAATAGCGCAGAAATTAGACTGGTCGATTGTTAACCAGAATCCGTTTTTCTGTGGCGATGCCGATGCTATTCCGGCAATGGAAGAGCTGATTACGCAACTGCGCCGTGATGGGTCTAGTTGCGGTGCGCGCCTATCGGTGTATGCCACTAATGTACCAGTGGGGTGGGGCGAGCCGGTATTTGATCGACTTGATGCCGACATCGCCCATGCGATGATGAGCATCAATGCCGTGAAGGCGGTCGAGATTGGTGATGGGTTTGCGGTGGTGGCACAGCGTGGCGAACAACATCGCGATGAAATGTTGCCAGAGGGCTTTGCTTCTAATCATTCCGGCGGTGTGCTGGGTGGTATTTCTTCAGGGCAAGAAATTGTTGTGAGTATTGCCCTGAAGCCTACATCCAGCATGACTCTGCCGGGGCGATCTGTTGATATTCACGGCAATGCCATCGAGGTTATTACCAAGGGCCGTCATGATCCTTGCGTCGGTGTTCGTGCCACGCCAATTGCCGAAGCTATGCTGGCCATAGTGCTGATGGATCATTTTTTGCGTCATCGTGCGCAAAATTCCGATGTTGTTCCCCCGCACAAGCCGATTCCCGGCAGTCTCTGATGCACAGGCCCTTTTTCTTTAACAGAAAGAGGGCCGAGGGTTGCTAATCGTGTCTTCCCACGCCCGCATTCCCCATATCCCGCTGGCATCTTTCTATTTCTTTTATTTCGCGGTGCTCGGCGGCTTTATGCCGTACTGGGGACTGTACCTTCAGCAGTTATCCTTTTCGCCGGAAGCCATTGGCCAGTTGATGGCTATCTTGATGGCGACACGTATTGTGGCGCCGAACTTTTGGGGCTATGTGGCGGACAGAACAGGAAAGCGTCTGCAAATGGTGCAGTTGGCTGCTTTTCTGCTGATGTTTTTTTGGCTGGGTGTGTTTTTTACTGACCACTTCTGGCCGCTGGCATTTGTGCTACTGGGCTACAGCTTTTTTCAGAATGCGATTCTTGCGCAGTTTGAAGCCGTCACCATTGCTCATCTGGGTACGCAGCGCGAGTTATATAGCCGTTTGCGTTTGTGGGGCTCGGTCGGATTTATTGTGACAGGCGCCTCACTCGGTATGCTCTTTGACCATGTCTCTGTAGGTTGGCTGCCGTTGTGCTTGTTGGTCTTTGCTGCCGCCAGTTGGTTAGCCAGCCTGCGGGTGCCGGATATAGCGACGCCTACTCAAGCGCATCGACAGGAAAACTTCCTCACTATTCTAAAAAGACCGACGGTGGTGGCCTTCTTGCTAGCGCATTTTCTTTTGCAGTTGTCACACGCGCCTTACTACAGCTTTTACAGCATTTATCTCGAACAGCATGGCTATTCGCGCTCAGCGATAGGCTGGCTGTGGGCCTTGGCGGTCATGGCAGAGGTGATCGCCTTCACACAAATGCACCGTTGGCTGCCTCGCTTCGGAGAGCAGCGCATCATGGTGGTCAGTCTATTGTTGGCGGCTGCGCGTTGGGCGGTGATTGGTGTGGGGATCGAGTCACCCGTTGTGGTGTGGTCGGCTCAGTTGCTGCATGCCGCCAGCTTTGCCACCTTTCACGCTGCCGCTATCAGCGTTATCTACAGACAGTTCGGTGATGGCCATCAGGGGCAGGGCCAGGCGCTTTACAGCATGTTGTGGGGTCTGGGTGTGGCACTGGGCTCATGGTGGACCGGTATGGTCTGGGACATACACCCACTGTGGTCTTGGTTGGCTGCCTCGGCGGCCTGCATTATTGCCGCACTTGTTCTGATACCCCGCGGCAACCCTTCGCACTGATTCTTATATTTTTATGAGATACATACCCCCGGGGGTACTTGATCTTGTCTGAGTTTTGTATACCCTATGGGGTATGTAATCGGGAGATGATCATGCTTAACCCAAATGCTCAACAGAAAGCTGACATGCTCAAGCGACTGGCCCGTGTCGAGGGGCAGGTGCGTGGCGTGCAGAAACTGATAGATCAGGATGAGGACTGCGAAAAAATTATTCAGCAAATGACGGCTGCCCGTAAGGCGCTCGACAAGGCTTTTCATGAAATGCTGGCCTGCGTGATTGAGGCCAATGTTTGTGCAGACGAAGGCCCGGTTTTGGTTGAGCGTATGGCGCAAGTGCGCGCACTCATGTCCAAGTACGCCTAAATTAAGAGGAAAATGCGATGAGTGCTTACAAAGTGATTTCTGCGGAAGAGTTTGGTCGTCGTTTTAATGATGGTCAGATTCATGTGATTGATGTGCGCAACCCACCAGAGTTTGCCGGTGGGCATGTGGAAGGAGCGTTATTGTGTCCGTTGGGCGAGCTGAATCCGCCGAAGATTCTAGCGGATCTGCAAGCCAGTGGTTTTGGCTCAGATGACACCTTGTATGTGGTATGTCAGGCAGGTATGCGAGCGCGTCAAGCCGCAGAATTTCTGGCCGCGGCGACTGATGCTGAGATCGTTGTTGTAGAGGGCGGTACACAGGCCTGTCAGGCTCTGGGTATGCCCATTCGAAAGGTTTGATTTGTGACTCTACTGATAGGCGCAGTCATTGGTCTTGTACTGGGCCTCACCGGCGCGGGAGGCTCAGTGATGGCATTGCCACTGCTGATGGGCGTGCTGGGGCTGAGTCTTTCAACAAGTGCTGGTTTGTCGTTGGGGGCTGTGGCACTCGCTGCTTTGTTTGGCGTGGTATTGCGTTGGCGTAAGCATGAAGTCGTTTGGCCGCTGGTGATGGTGACCGGAGCTGGCGGAATAGTGATGGCACCAGTAGGGCAGTGGTTATCAGCACATCTACCAGAGTCCTTTCTGGTTCCGGCATTTGCTGTATTGGTGGTGGTGATTGCGGGGCGTATGTGGCGTCAGGCTAACACCGACCCCGAGTCTACCCGGGCAGTTCGAGCAGGTGGAGTGTTTGGCGAAGGCGATTCGACAGTAGCGTGCTCGCTGTCACCCTCAGGGCAATTCGAGTGGCGCTGGCCCTGTATGCAACGCTTGCTGTTGGCAGGTGCTGTTACCGGAGTACTGTCAGGCCTGTTCGGCGTTGGCGGTGGCTTTGTAATCGTGCCCATGCTGGTGCTGATCAGTGGCTTAGCAATGCCACAAGCCGTGGCCACTTCGCTGGCTGTCATTGTGCTGGTTTCAGGCAGTGGCTTTGTTGGTTTTGTTTGGCAACAGCCGTTACCCATACTGTTCTGGCCGCTAGCAGGTGGAGCTCTGGCGGGTATGTTGGCCGGTAGTGTTTTAGGGCGATTCATTGCAGGCCCTTTATTGCAGAAGATTTTCGTGGTGCTGATGCTGTTGTTGGTCCTCTGGACAACCGCTCAGCACTTCCAGGTAGTGCTACAGACGGGGTGAGCCATGTTGTTCCGACAACTTTTTGATGCAACATCATCTACCTATACGTATTTGCTGGCAGATCAGAAAACAGCTGAAGCAGTGCTGATTGATCCAGTGCGCGATCATATGCCTTCGTATCTTCGACTGCTGGAAGAGCTTGAGCTTAAGCTGGTGATGGCTATTGATACGCATGTGCATGCTGACCACATTACCGCATTGGGTGAGTTACGCGAGTCGACAGGGTGTGTGACATGGATGGGTGATCAGGCGCAGGCTGATTGCGTTAGTGCCCGCTTCGCGGATGGCGATCGCCTACACTTTGGGATACATGAACTCGTAGTGATGTATACCCCAGGGCATACCGATGACTCCTATAGCTTTTATCTGGAAGCTGACGGAAAACATTTTGTGTTTACCGGAGATACTTTGCTGATTCGCGGAACCGGCCGTACTGATTTTCAAAATGGTAATCCACGTGAGCAGTACCACAGCTTGTTTCACCGATTGCTCCAGTTGCCAGGAGAGACTCAGGTATACCCAGCGCATGATTACAAGGGCTGGACCGTCAGTACTATCGCAGAAGAACGACTACACAATCCTCGCTTGCAGGTGGCCTCAGAAGCCGAATATGTGCAGCTTATGAACGCACTCAAGCTACCCAACCCCAAGTTGATGGATATTGCGGTGCCAGCTAATCGTGCTTGCGGTATCGATCAAGTTTAAAAATTTACAACATGCGTTAATTACAAGAGGTATTACATCATGACTGTTAATTCTGGACTTCGATTAGTGGCTGGCTTCTTTACTATCCTGAGTGTGGTACTGGGCATGTACGTGAACGCCAATTTTCTGTTTTTCACCATATTTATTGGTCTTAATCTAATGCAATCAGCCTTTACTGGCTGGTGCCCAGCGATGTTCGTTCTTGGCAAGTTGGGCTTCAAGCAAGAAGTAACAGCCGATGGCCAGTCGACCTGCTGTAAGTAATTCAACTAAATACTGTTGCTGACCGCGTTACCCGCTGGAGCGGGCAAGGAGCTTGTCGTGAAGAGGTTTCCACTTTCTGTCGCTATGGTGGCACTACTGTCCGCCGGTGTATCTGCACTCACCTTTGCCGCTGAGGGAAAGACAGCTATACGGGTTGCTGCACCTGCATTGGCCAGTGCCGTTGTTGGTTGGCGTCAGGTTGAGGCAACTTGGGCAGGCGATGCGGTGATTGAGGCGGAACGTCAATCGACGGTGGCGGCCCAGACGGCAGGACGCGTCATGGCGATCAACTTTCGTCCGGGCGATGTCGTCAAGCAAGGTCAGGTCATCATGCGTATTGATCCTGCCGTGGCTCAGCAACAGGTAGCAGGTGTGCAGGCGCAGGTTGCCGAGGCCCGAGTGGGTCTTGAAAATGCAACGCGTGAGTACAGCCGCTTTAAGGAGTTGTTTGCAAAGAACTATGTGAGTAAATCACAGATGGATACTGCCGAGGCTAACTACAAGTCAGCGCAGGCTCGTTTGAATACTTTGCAAGCCAGTAGCGGTCAGGCAACAACAACGCGTCAGTTTGCGGATGTGACTGCCCCCTATGCAGGCGTTATGTCTGCATTGCACGTGGAAATTGGTGAGATGGCATCGCCTAGCACGCCTTTGGCTACCGGGTTTGATCCGGCATGGTTGCGTGCGACAGCACAGGTGCCACAAGCGTGGATTGATGCAGTGCGTCGCGGTAACAAGGCCTTCATCGAAGTGTCTGGCAGCACACAATGGATTCCGGCATCACGGCTGGTTGTTATTCCTGCAGCGGATCCGCGCACCCATACAACGGAAGTACGCGTATATCTTCCATCCAGTGTGATGGGTTTGTTGCCTGGGCAGTTTGTTCGCACTCATTTTGTCACCGGCACCGCGCGCCGTCTTGTGGTTCCTGCCGATGCCGTGTTGCGTCGCAGTGAAGTCACGGGCGTGTATGTATTGCCAGAAAAGGGAAAGCCACAATTACGACAAGTGCGCCTAGGCGAACGGCAGGGTGATGGTTCTTACGAGATTCTGGCGGGCCTGCGTGAAGGTGAGAAAGTGGCGCTGGATCCTGTTCGTGCAGGGCTGACACGCTAAGGAGGCCATCATGCGTATTTCAGGTCGTATTGCAGCGTTTTTTCTGCGCTCACAAATGACGCCATTGATTGGCATCGTGGCCTTGCTGTTGGGGCTTTTTGCCGTGGGTGTCACGCCACGCGAAGAAGAACCACAGATCAACGTCACCATGGCAAATGTCATCGTTCCTTTCCCCGGAGCATCAAGTGCCGATGTTGAGTCCAGAGTAGCGGGCCCGATGGAGCAGCGCTTATCTCAAATCGCTGGGCTTGATCATGTGTATTCAGTATCTCGCCCCGGAGTTGCGGTTTTCACTGTGCAGTTCAAGGTCGGTGTTGAGCGTGAAACGGCACTGGTGCGCCTGTACGACACCGTACAGAGTAATCAGGATCTCTTTGCTCCAGAGTTGGGCGTAGGCGAGCCGCTGGTTAAGCCTAAGGGTATTGATGATGTGCCCGTGGTCAGCCTGACGTTATGGACAAAGGATGATGCACGTGGTGCTTATGATCTTGAGCGCATCGCCCATGCGACTGAAGCGGAACTGAAGCGTGTCGATGGTACGCGTGAGGTTGCCACTATTGGCGGCCCGGGCCGCGTATTGCGAGTGGATCTTGATGTAGACCGCTTACGTGCCGTGGAGCTGACACCTCTGGAGATTCAGGGTGCACTGCAATCTGCCAATGCTCGTTTGCCAGCAGGTCGCATCGTTCGTGAAAACCGCGAGATAACCGTAGAAACAGGTGATTTTTTCCGTTCTAAAGCAGAATTGGAAAGCCTGATAGTCGGTGTGCGTGAAGGCCGGCCGATCTATTTGGCAGAAGTGGCGAAGGTGATTGATGGCCCGGAGCAACCCGTGCGCTATGTCTGGCATGGTATTGGTGCAGATGCACCAGCAGGTACATCTGCTGGTACGGAGTTTCCTGCCGTCACATTAACCGTCACCAAAAAGCCCGGCGAAAATGCTGTTGATATTGCCGAGCGGCTAATGTCCCGCATTGAATCGCTGCGCGGCACCGTTATTCCTGATGATGTACAGGTCAGTGTTTCCCGTGACTACGGCGAGACAGCTAACGACAAGGCCATGAAGCTGATTCAGAAGCTCATCTTTGCCACCTTATCCGTCGTGGCACTGGTGTTTTTTGTACTCGGGCGCCGCGAAGCCATTATTGTTGGTGGTGCGGTCATGCTTACACTGGCGGCCACGCTGTTTGCTTCGTGGGCTTGGGGCTTCACACTTAATCGTGTCTCCCTGTTTGCGCTCATATTTTCCATCGGCATCCTCGTGGATGATGCCATCGTGGTGGTGGAAAATATTCATCGGCGAATGCAACTCGATCGTGGCAAACCGTTGCGTGAGATTATTCCCGTTGCGGTGGATGAAGTGGGCGGGCCTACCATTCTTGCTACCTTCACTGTGATTGCGGCACTACTACCGATGGCTTTTGTGTCAGGCCTGATGGGGCCATACATGAGCCCAATCCCAATCAATGCATCCATGGGTATGGTGATATCACTGGCTATCGCTTTTGTGATCACTCCTTGGATGGCCTTGCGTCTATTGGGTAAGCATGCCGACAGTGCGGGCGATCATTCGGAAGAAGACAAGCAAACAGTCTGGCTGCGCAAATTTTTTCGACGCGTGATGTCACCATTCCTGAATAAAGAATCGGGCAGGCGCTCGCGCCATAAACTGTATCTTGGCGTGTTTGGTCTGATTGCTTTATCCGTGTCACTGGCGGTATTCAAACTGGTTGTGCTTAAGATGCTGCCGTTTGATAACAAGTCCGAGTTTCAGGTCATCGTTGATATGCCTGCTGGTACGCCGCTGGAAAATACGGCCGCTGTACTGCATGAAATGGGCGTGTATCTGTCGACTGTTCCAGAAGTGACCAACTATCAGGCCTACGCCGGTACAGCCGCCCCTATCAACTTCAACGGCCTTGTGCGTCAGTATTATCTTCGCGCCGACAGTGAGCAGGGTGACCTGCAGGTTAATCTCAAAGACAAGCACGAGCGTGATCGTCAGAGTCATGAGATTGCGGGCAGCGTGCGAGCTGATCTTGAGCGTATTGCAAATAATCATGGCGCCAATGTGAAAGTGGTGGAAGTGCCACCTGGCCCACCGGTGATGTCGCCTTTAGTAGCTGAGATCTACGGGCCGGATGAAGCAGGTCGTCATCAGTTGGCTAAATCCGTGCGCGCTATCTTCGAGAAAACGCCCGATATCATGGCCATTGATGACACCACTGTGGACACGGCCGCACAGGATCGTCTGGTGGTGGATCGCAATAAAGCCATGTTGGCCGGTGTATCACCTCAGCAAATTGCCGCCACTTTGCGCGTTGCATTAAGTGGTGTCGATGTCACCTCATTGATGGTGCCGGATTCTCGTAGCAGTGTGCCAGTGCGTCTGGCATTACCGCCGGAGTCGCGCAGCAATCTGGATGCCGCCCTTAAGTTGACCGTGCCTGCCCGCGATGGTCGCGCGCTGCCTTTGTCCGAGCTGGTACAGGTTCATCGTGAAGTGCGTGAGCAAGTGCATTATCACAAAGACTTGATGCCACTGGTTTATGTTTTTGGCGACATGGCGGGCGATCTTGATAGCCCGCTCTATGGCATGTTTGCGATGCGATCCGATATCCAGGCAATCAAGCTGCCACATGGTGCTACGCTGGGTGAGTATTTTACGCAGCAGCCGGCTGATCCTTACCGTGAATATGCCATCAAGTGGGATGGGGAGTGGCAGGTGACCTATGAAACCTTCCGCGACATGGGAACAGCCTATGCCGTTGGCATGATCTTGATCTATCTGCTAGTCGTCGCGCAGTTTGGTTCTTATAGCGTACCGCTGGTGATTATGGCGCCGATTCCGCTGACCATCATTGGTGTAATGCCAGGACATGCGCTACTCGGTGCACACTTCACTGCCACATCCATGATCGGCATGATCGCGCTAGCAGGAATCATTGTGCGTAACTCGATTTTGTTGGTGGACTTTATCAATCTTAAAATCGCCGAAGGAATGGAGTTGGCGGATGCTGTTGTTGAGGCCGCTGCGGCTCGTACCAAGCCTATTGTGCTGACGGGCTTGGCAGCCATGATGGGTGCGTTCTTTATTCTCGATGATCCTATCTTTAATGGCCTGGCAATTTCACTTATCTTCGGCATCCTTGTTTCAACAATGCTGACATTGGTGTTGATCCCCTTGCTGTATTACGCGCTTAAGCGTCGTCAGATGGCAAAAGAGCAGAGCTGATCTGCTCTCATCCGCGCTAATAAAAAACCCGGCAATTGCCGGGTTTTTTATATGACGAATTAATTATTTGGAGTTACACATCGCACTCACAGCATCGGTTAGCTTCCCGCTCAATGAATCACCGGCAAGGCCGGCATAGCGTGTCAGTACCGAAGTGCGTGCATTGAAGAACTTGCTTCCAGCGGCTGTTTTGGCAAAGGCCAGATAAGCATCTGCATCTTTTTCGGAAAGGCTGGCATAGCGGCCGTACATGCTGGCATTAACACCGTCACGCAACATCCCCAGTTGTGTCTTCTTCATTACACCACCCAGTAATCCAGCAAAGGGGACTTTATCCAGTCCAAAACACTGATGCTTGATGGCGATGTCTACGGCTTCGTTCAATGCGCGCTCTGCCAACAGGCCAACGGCTTTACCTGTGCCGGTCGTACGGACGATCTCTTCCAGGACTGAGTCAGGGAGCCGGTTAGCACTTAGCACCGCCTGTTCGCCGCTTTCCAGCGCCACCACATGCTTGCCAGCATCAGACTCGAAGAAGTGTTGTACAGATGTCAGCTCACGAGCAGATAAATCACGCAGTAGAACGGTGCGCAGGTCTTGTCGTATTGCCTCCGGCTTTAGGGTTTCGGCAACCGTAGTATTTACGACCGCCAGCCACTCATCCGGGATTAGTAATGTTGGCCCTTTGGTTTTTCCCACGGGAAAAGGTTGCTGCAGTCGTGTCAGTTGTGCATCCAGTCCACTTGCGGTCAATACAGCATCAACATTGCTATCACTGCCCGGCATCGTGCTACAGCCAGTGCTCAACAGGCCCAGTGCCGTCACAGAAATCAGTGCAATCGCAGAAATAAAAGAAGAACGTTTCATGATGTTTTTTCCGGTATGAGCAGTTCCAGCATGGCTTGGGCTGCACGTGAAAGGATTCGTCGTGGATGATAGACCACGCCAAGGCTTCGTTTTAGGGTGATTCCGTCGATGTTCAGTATCTCAAGTTCATGATCAGCCATACTGGCCGGCAACACGCTCCAGCCTAGGCCAATAGAAGCCATCATCTTGATCGTTTCCAGATAATTAGTGGTCATGCTTACCTGCATTTCCAGTCCCGACTCCTGAAAAAGACGTGAGGCAATCTGGCGTGTAAATGTGCTGGAGGAGGGCAGAATAGCCTGATGCCGCGTCAACTCAGCCAGCGTAATTTTTTGCATTTTCGTTAGTGGATGGTCGTTGCCCGCCACAAATGCCAGCGGGTCTTCCCATATTTCGCGGGCGATCAAGCGATCATCTTTAGCCGGGGGCAAGGTCACGATGCCCAGCTCCAGTTCGCCAGACAGCACCGCTTCATAAGCCTCTTCGGAGTCAATAAAGCGCAAGTCCAGTCGTACGTGCCGGTACTCTGTGGAAAAAGCGCGCAGGGTTGGCGGCAAACGGTGCAGTCCAATGTGATGGCTAGTGCCTATCTTTAATGTTCCTGTGACCGGGCCGCTTAAATTGCCCACAGCGCGCTTCATGTCCTCCATGTCCAATAGCAGATGCTGAGCACGAGGCAGTAGGGTGCGGCCGGCTTCCGTGAGGCTGATCTGACGGCCTACCCGGTCGAATAATGACACTCCTAGCGACGACTCCAGACCGCTAATGCGTTTGGAGACAGCCGGCTGAGTCAAATGCAGATGCTCGGCCGCCTGTGAGAATGAGGCGGTTCGTGCTACTTCCAGAAAGGCACTCAATGCGGCAGTGTCCATTTGCATTCCTAATGGTTATCGAACATATAAAAATTATGAATTAGATTTATCAAATGTCCAGACGTAGGATGTATCCATCGTAAAAGCCCGTCGACAGACCCGCAGGAGTTCGAGATGTCTGGTAAGACCCTTTATGACAAGCTCTGGGATGACCACCTTGTAACGCAGCGCGACGATGGTTCGTGCCTTATTTATATCGACCGTCAATTGCTGCATGAAGTCACCAGCCCTCAGGCATTTGACGGCCTCCGCTTGGCCAATCGCCAGCCTTGGCGGCTTGATGCCAATGTGGCGACCCCTGACCATAACGTGCCGACCGACAAGGCCGAGCGCGAAAAAGGTGTCGCCGGTATTGCCGACGAAACCTCCCGTATTCAAGTCGCCACGCTGGACGACAACTGTAAAGACTTCAATATTGTTGAGTTCACTATCAACGATGAGCGTCAGGGTATCGTGCATGTTGTTGGGCCTGAGCAGGGCCTGACCTTGCCCGGCATGACCGTAGTTTGTGGTGATTCGCATACCGCCACTCACGGTGCTTTTGCTTGTCTCGCGCACGGTATTGGCACCTCGGAAGTCGAACACGTATTAGCCACACAGTGCTTGGTACAGAAAAAATCAAAGAACATGCTCGTCAAGGTCACCGGCAAGTTGGGTGAGGGCGTGACATCAAAAGATGTGGTGCTCGCCATCATTGGCAAGATTGGCACTGCTGGCGGTAACGGTCACGCCATCGAGTTTGGTGGCCAAGTATTTGAAGACATGAGCATGGAAGGCCGTATGACGGTCTGCAACATGGCGATTGAAGCCGGCGCCCGTGTTGGCATGGTCGCTGCTGACGAAAAGACCATCGAATATTTCCGTGGCAAACCCTTTGCCCCTACCGGTGAAAACTGGGACAAGGCAGTAAGCTACTGGCGCACTCTCACATCAGATGCCGATGCAGCCTTCGACAAAGTGGTAGAAATTGACGGTGCCAGCATTCAGCCGCAAGTAAGCTGGGGCACCAGCCCTGAAATGGTGGTGCCGGTAACAGCCTCCGTTCCAACGCTGGACGATGCAGAAGATGCAGTACAGCGCAGCTCCTTTGAGCGGGCTTACGTTTATATGGGGCTGCAGGCGGGTCAAAAGATTACCGATATCCAATTGGATCGCGTATTCATTGGCTCCTGCACTAACTCCCGTATCGAAGATTTGCGTGCCGCTGCTGCCGTGATCAAGGGCCGCAAGGTGGCCAGCACCATCAAACAGGCCATGGTTGTGCCAGGCTCTGGCTTGGTGAAAAAGCAAGCCGAAGCCGAAGGTCTTGATCAGCTCTTTCTTGCTGCTGGCTTTGAATGGCGTGAGCCTGGTTGCTCCATGTGCCTAGCCATGAATGCCGATAAACTGCAGTCAGGCGAGCACTGTGCGTCTACCTCGAACCGCAATTTCGAGGGGCGTCAGGGTAATGGTGGCCGCACCCATCTCGTTAGCCCGGCGATGGCCGCTGCTGCCGCTTTGGCCGGTCATTTTGTTGACGTGCGTTCGTTTTAAAGGAGACTGACATGGATAAATTTACCGTTGTAACAGGCCTCGTCGCTCCGCTCGATCGCGCTAACGTCGACACCGACCAGATCATTCCCAAGCAGTTTCTTAAGTCCATTAAACGTACGGGCTTTGGTCCTAATCTGTTTGATGAGTGGCGCTATATGGATGAAGGTTATCCGGGGCAGGACAACAGCAAACGCTCGGTGAATCCAGCGTTTGTCTTGAATTTTCCGCGTTACCAAGGTGCCAGTGTATTGATCGCTCGCCAGAACTTTGGCTGCGGCTCCTCGCGTGAGCATGCCCCATGGGCGCTGCAGGAATATGGTTTCCGTACGGTTATCGCCTCAAGCTTTGCTGATATTTTCTTCAATAATTGCTTTAAGAATGGCGTATTGCCGGTCGTTCTTAAAGAAGAAGAAATGGATGTGCTTTTCGCAGAGTGTGAGGCCGCTGAGGGCTATCAGATCACGGTTGATCTTGAGCATAAGAAAGTGATTCGCCCGAATGGCGAGTCGTTCAGCTTTGAGGTGGATGATTTCCGTCGCCACTGCCTGCTCAACGGCCTTGACGATATCGGGCTTACGTTGCAAGTGGCGGATGATATTCGTGCGTTTGAAGAAAAAGCCAAGGCAGCCCGTCCCTGGGTATTTCAGTCACTGCGTTAATGTTTTATCGGCTGCCTTTCTTGGTATGAAGGCAAGATAAACCAGAAGGATTTAGAAATAATGAGCAAGCATATTGTCATTCTCGCCGGTGACGGCATTGGCCCAGAAATCATGGCAGAAGCCGAGAAGGTTCTCTCTGCGGTCAACGACAAGTTTGGATTGGGATTTACCTGGGAGCATCAGCTGCTGGGTGGATGTGCAATCGACGCCCATGGCGTACCGTTGCCAGATGTTACACTGGATGCCGCAAAGAAAGCGGATGCCATTCTTCTTGGTGCCGTAGGCGGCCCGAAGTGGGACACCATTGAGCGCTCCATTCGCCCTGAACGTGGTCTGCTGAAGATTCGCAGCGAACTCAGTCTGTTCGCCAACCTCCGTCCGGCTATTCTTTACCCGCAGCTCGCCTCGGCTTCTTCCCTGAAGCCAGAGATTGTGTCGGGCCTGGATATCCTGATCGTACGTGAACTGACGGGAGGAATTTACTTCGGTCAACCGCGTGGCGTGCGTATACTGGAAAACGGCGAACGTCAGGGCTTTAACACTGACGTGTACAGCGAGTCGGAAATTCGTCGTATTGCCCATGTTGCTTTCCAGTTGGCCATGCAGCGCAACAAGAAAGTGCTCTCGGTCGACAAGGCCAATGTGCTGGAAGTCACTGAGCTCTGGAAGGAAGTGGCCACAGAAGTGGGCAGGGAATACCCGGAAGTTCAGCTCTCGCACATGTATGTCGATAATGCGGCCATGCAGCTGGTTAGGGCGCCTAAACAGTTCGACGTGATCTTTACCGGCAACCTGTTTGGCGACATCCTCTCGGATGAAGCGGCTATGCTTACGGGCTCTATCGGTATGCTGCCATCGGCATCGTTGGATGAACGCAAGAAGGGTATGTACGAGCCTTGTCATGGTTCGGCCCCGGACATCGCCGGAAAAGGCGTGGCCAACCCGCTCGCAACCATTCTGTCGGTCGCCATGATGCTGCGCTATACCTTCAATCAGGAAGTGGCCGCCAAGTGCATTGAAGATGCCGTTGGTAAGGTGCTCGACCAGAACCTGCGTACACCGGATATCTACACGGAAGGCACGGTTAAGGTTGGTACGAAGGATATGGGCGCGGCGGTTGTTGCCGCACTGTAATAACCCGTTCAGTTTTTTGAAAAGGTAACGAACATGAAAGTTGGTCTGGTAGGTTGGCGTGGCATGGTGGGTTCGGTCCTCATGCAGCGCATGGTGGAAGAAAATGATTTTTCTCACATTGATCCGGTGTACTTCTCTACCAGCAATGCCGGTGGCAAATCACCTGACTTCGGTGGCAAGGCTGCGCCTGCACTACAGGATGCCAATTCCATTGAAGCCCTCAAGGCCATGGACGTTATTCTGACCTGTCAGGGTGGCGACTATACCAATGAGGTTTTTCCAAAGCTGCGTGCGGCAGGCTGGAATGGCTATTGGATTGATGCTGCCTCGGCACTGCGCATGGAAGATGATGCCGTTATCGTGTTGGACCCGGTGAATGACGGCGTTATCCGTAATGCATTGGCCAAGGGCATAAAAAACTACGTCGGTGGCAACTGTACCAACTCCATTCTGCTGATGGGTGTTGGTGGCTTGTTCCGTGAAGGCTTGGTTGATTGGGTTAGCTCCATGACCTATCAAGCCGCCTCCGGCGGCGGTGCCAACCACATGCGCGAACTGCTCAAGGGCATGGGTGTGATTCATGCTGCCGTGGCTGATGAGCTAGCCACCCCGGCTTCTGCCATTCTTGAAATTGACCGCAAGGTAGCCAAAACCATTCGTGAAGATGTGCCGACGGAGTTCTTTGGTGCGCCACTTGCTGGAGGCCTGATTCCTTGGATCGATAAGCAACTCGACAATGGTCAGTCTAAAGAAGAGTGGAAAGGCCAAGCCGAAGTGAACAAGATTCTTGGTACTAGCAGCACTGTGCCAGTTGATGGCTTGTGCGTGCGTATTGGTGCCATGCGTTGCCACAGCCTGGCGCTGACCATTAAGTTGAAAAATGATCTGCCATTGTCTGAGATTGAATCCATCATCAAGTCAGGTAATGACTGGGTTAAGTTTGTGCCCAATGATCGCGACATCAGCGTCAAAGAATTGACCCCGGCATCTATTACCGGCGGGCTCAAGATTGGCGTTGGTCGTGTGCGTAAATTGAACATGGGGCCAGAATACATTTCAGCCTTTGTCATTGGCGATCAACTGCTCTGGGGCGCTGCCGAACCGCTGCGTCGTATGTTGCGTATTCTTCTCGCTAAATAACGCAACATTTTGCCCGCCCGTGCTATTTCGGCACGGGCGGGTTTTGTATTTTCTGGAGTAAGTGATCTATGTCCGATTCCCGTCTGGCCATCGTAGGTGTTACCGGCGAAGTAGGGCGCGCCATTTTGTCGCGACTAGAAGACTCCGGTCTTGCGTTTGCCGAGGTTCATGCATTGGCATCGTCGCGCTCTGAAGACGAAACTGTCATGTTTCGGCAGCGCCCTCTGATCGTGGAATCAGCAGAAGGGTTTGATTTCACTCGTGCCGATTTTGTGGTGCTGGCAACGCCGGCGGCTGTTTCCTTGCAACTGGCTGATCAGGCGCTGGCGGCAGGCTGCCGTGTAATTGACCACTCCTCTGCATTTGCTGAGCAGGCAAGTGTGCCGTTTGCCGGTATGCCGGATGCTGAAGGCGCGGACTTGGTTGCAGTACCAATGGCTGAAGTATCCCTGCTGGCTCCTCTTTTAGCCGCTCTGGGAAGCGAAGCCGGCCTGCGCACGGTACATGCAACAGTTCTGCTGCCTGTATCCTCTTCTGGCAATGCTGGCGTGCGGGAACTGGCGAGTCAGACCGGAGAGTTACTTAACGGGCGAGGCATTGAACCGGTCGTTTTTCCGGTTCAGATCGCCTTCAATACCTTGCCACTCGTCGGAGCAGACAGGGAAGAAGCAGTGACCGAAGGGCTGCAACAGTTGCTGGGGGAGCATGTTTCACTGGTACTTTCGTCCATGGTAGTACCGGTTTTTTACTGTCTGACAGCACAGATCACCCTAGAGACAGAGGCTCCTATACTGCCGGGTGCGGCCATGGATTTGCTTGCTAATCTGGATGCGGTAGAAGTAAGAAATCATGAAGAAAATCAGCCGGTTGCAACACCAATAGGTGATGCGGCAGGGCAGCCGCTTATCTATATCTCCGGTATGCGTAGCCTGCCGGAGCCGCTGCAAGGAGTTACCTTCACTGCAGTGGCCGACAATGTGCATCAGGGTGCCGCAAGACAGGTGGTCAATTTGCTTGAGAAGTGGATAAAAAGACTTTAATTATTGGTACTTACGAATGTCTTGTGATACAAATTCTAGGATAGTAATCTTACTACCAATAGAAAAAAGCCAGAGTCGTGGCTGCCCGGTATCGCTCACTGCGCTTCTGAAGGGCAAAAGAATAACCAATAAAGGATTCCGATAATGGTTCTGCGTAAGCTTGCGGTTGCCTTGTTGAGTGTCGGCGTGATGTTGCCGGGATTGGGCCATGCATTGACCGTCAGAGATCTTCAGACTAAGTCTGCTCTAGGCGAACCCTTCCTCGGCGAGATCGAGCTGGTGGAAGTGGGTGATCTTAATGCCGATGAAATAAAGGTCAGTCTGGCAACTCAGGAAGATTTTGAGCGCCTGGGTGTCGAGCGTGTGTATTTCCTATCGGATTTACGCTTTGACGTTGTGCTCGGTGCGAGTGGTCGTTCATTCGTCAGGATTTCGTCCGCTAAGCCGGTGCGCGAACCCTTTCTGGATTTTGTCGTGCGTATTGCATGGCCTGGGAACACTCGTCTCCAGGGTGTGACGGCGCTGCTGGATCCTCCCATGATGGCGGATACGGCACCTCCTGCCGTGGTGCGCCCTCAGGTGGCGACGCCTGCTGTTTCTGCTCCTGTGCGGGCACCACAACCGCAGCCACAGCCACAGGCAGGGACTCCGTCAGCATCGTCTGAGCCTCCTGCTCCGGTAATCCCTCCTGCGCCGCGTGTGGTTCGCCAGCAGCCAGAAGCTGCGCCTGCTCGCCCAATACAGCCACAGCCAGTGCCTCAGGCCGATGGCTACCGTACTCGTGCCGGCGACGCCATGTACAAGGTGGCCCAGCAACTGCGTCCTAGTGATGCGGTGACGCTGTCACAGACCATGGTTGCTATTCAGCGGGCCAATCCGCAGGCATTCACCGGTAACAATATTAATCAGCTTAAACGTGGCCAAGTCTTGCGCGTGCCTTCCGAGTCCCAGATTCGTGAAGTGAGTGCTCAGGAAGCCGCAGCCTCTATTCGCGAACAGACTCAGGACTGGCGTGCGGCACAGGCTTCAGCCCCAGCTCAAAAGCCTACGCTGGATGCACAGCAGGTTGATGCAACAGCACCACAAGCAGCACCTAAGGCGGTTGCCTCTGTTGCTAAGCCTGAAATGAAGCTGCTTGCTCAGACTGGTAAGGCGGGTACGTCAGCCGCTGGTAAAGAGCAGGGCGCCGTTAAGGCCGCAGATGCCAAGAAGCTTGATGAAAATCGAGTCAAGGCAGATGCC
>Ga0209582_1000587_pt1 | contig 21404 bp, 18 predicted proteins | sample KloWWTmetKNB5Kit_FD_187176 | JGI IMG/M metagenome (GOLD analysis project Ga0209582, IMG submission 187176) | Active sludge microbial communities from Klosterneuburg, Austria, studying microevolution and ecology of nitrifiers - Klosterneuburg... | ecosystem: Engineered > WWTP > Aerobic digester >...
AGGAATTGATGGTGAATCGAACCACATTGGTAATTGCACATCGCCTGGCCACTGTACAATCAGCGCAGCGTATCGCCGTACTGGATCATGGGCAATTAACGGCATTGGGCACGCACGCTGAATTATTAATATCCAGTCCATTGTATGCGCAACTGGCCGCTTTACAGTTTCAATCGCTGGCGATTGATTGACTGCTAGCCTTCTTCTTCGTCGCGATTCTCCAGATTCAATGCTTCGCTTGCAAAACCTGCTCCCGCTGTTCGAACGATGCATGACAAAGTAGAACGCGCCGCATGCATTCCTATGCCCAAGTGAATCAACGTCTTGAATGAAACTGATCGGTTCATCAGCAATGCCATTAGACGCAGCATATCAACGCCACCATCCGGCTGAACAGCGCTCATCAAGGCCTCTGGTGGTGAAAAATCAATGGGATCAACAATTGCGCGTATGGCAATAAATGGCATACCGGCATTAGCAGCCACCCTCGCAATCGCGGCACTTTCCATATCAGCGGCACAAGCGCCAGCCAACTCGCCCAATGCAAGCTTTGTTTCCCTGGAAGTTAAGGGTATTGAGCTCGATGCTAGCACTCCCCCTACGATGGTCAACTGAGAGGGTAATAATTGCTCCAATTGATTACGCCACTCTAAGTTTACAGGCCAGCGCTCGTCGCCATCAACTATCAATTCAGGCAACACCAAATCACCAGGAATCAATCGGTTATCGAGCGCAGCAGCGACGCCAAAGCTTACCAATGCATTGACACCATACTCCTGCAATCTCAACGCAGCTACCTGCGCTGCAGCGTCGCCCATGCCACTAAGGCATAATCGGGTACGTGCTCCTATATTGACTACTCTGCCGATTGGAAAACGCAGATTCATCAAACAACTGGCCTCAGACTTAAGGGCTGACACAACGCCAATGACACTCACGCAACATTCTCCCGCGTCAGCCTGCGATAACGCGCCAATGCCCATATTGGGAAGAATTTTGAATAACCGTGATATCTAAGATAGAAAACCCGGGGAAAACCGGGAGCCGTAAACCAAGGTTCTTCCCACAAATGATTGCTCGACTGGGCACTTAACAAGTAATTGATTCCTCTGCGCACCGATTCGCTCTTGACTTCACCCGCCGCCATTAATCCCAATAACGCCCAAGCTGTTTGAAATGCGGTGCTGGTCTCAAGCTCCGCCAATTTAGGATCCAGGTAGGAGTCGTTACTTTCACCCCAACCGCCATCTTCTCTTTGCACTGATTTCAACCATTGCACAGCACGACGCACAGCTGTATGTTTCATGTCTTGCTTGGCTAATTGCATTGCTTCCAATACTGACCAGGTACCATAGATATAATTAGTTCCCCAGCGTCCAAACCAGGCGCCATTGGCTTCTTGCTCACGCAACAAAAAACTGACGCCACGATAAACCGCATTCTGATGAGCTTGTTTTCCATATTTACCAAGAAAACCAATACAACGCGCCGTAACGTCACTGGTAGGAGGATCAATCAACGCTCCATGATCGGCAAAGGGAATCTCATTCAGATAGTGATACGTATTATTGATATCAAAAGCAGCAAACCCGCCATTTTTCGATTGCATGCCTGCCAGCCAGTTTGCAGCACGCTCCAAAGTCCTCTGATAGCGCTGCGGATCGCCCTGGTCCAAAGCCCAAGCGACAGCGGCCGTGTCATCCAGATCAGGGTAATGTGGATTCGCATATTGGAAAGCCCAACCGCCCCCCGGCAAATCCGGACAGTTATCGCGCCAATCGCCTGGCTCATCCAAAATTTGTTGTTCTACCAACCAATCCAATGCTTTCAGAACAGGCTTCTGATCGGTCGTTGGGTCCTCCTGCAAGGCCAGGCTGGTTAACACAGTGTCCCATACAGGTGACGTACAAGGCTGACACCAGATACGCTCTCCTTCATTGACCAACAAACCTAATAATGCATTACGGCACTGTACCCGCCTCGGATGATCATATGCATACCCTAGCAAGGCCAAAGCTTCATGCGCATTGACCATGGCTGGAAAAATGGCACCAATCCCACATTCCCCATTCAAGCGCTCCAGTGTCCAGGTTTCTGCGCGACGGATTGCATAATGACGCAACGATTTGGGAACGAATGGTTCAACACGCGACAAAATGCGTTCAACAAACATGAAAAAGCGCTTCAAGGGCGTTTCCGCTGGTGGAAAATAATTCTTTTCCTCTTCGGGCGCGACAATAAACAATTCTCGAATATCCACTTTACGCGGATTAACTGCACGTGCTTTCAGCGTACACAGAATCGATAAAGGCACCATGACCGTCCGGGACCAGTAAGAAACTTTATTGAGGCTAAAAGGAAACCAGCGGGGCAACAACACCAGCTCGGAAGGTACGACAGGTATTCCGCGCCACGGAATCTGATCATACATTGCCAAAAGAATACGTGTAAAAACATTCGCTTTCGCTGCGCCACCACGCTCCAGTATCGCTGTCCGTGCACTCACCATATGGGGATCATCAGGAGAGTCACCGACCAATTTCAGTGCGTAATACGATTTGATGGTACAGCTGATGTCAAATGCACCACCGTAATACAACGGCCATCCGCCATGTTTGGTATCTTGCTTATCGCGCAGGAAGCGAGCTATTTTGTTTTCTAATGCAACATCCACTTCATCCATGAAGTGCATCATTAAGATATATTCTGCCGGAATCGTACAATCCGCTTCCAGTGGAAAACACCAGTGCCCATCCAGATTCTGCAAAGCCAGCATGGCTGAGCGCGCTTGGGTAAATTTCTGTTCCAATTCACTCACATCGATGTTTTCCTGACTCAATTCAGCTGTCGCATCCGTTAAAGGGGCATTATCTTTAATAGCAAAATCTCCTGATTGCTGCGATACATTAGATATTCTTTGAGAACCGTCCATATATTCCTAAGCGTTATGTCTGTTACAAATTTACCAATTGGTATAAGCGTACATACCAGTCCAGCCTGATCGTGCCTTATTGTTATCAAATAGCTTCTGATCAGTTATTACCATCAAATTTTACTCCTGATTTTTCTTCTGTTTTACCGGGTCTTTTTCAAAAGGATTGTCTTGAAAAGGTTCATAATATAGATCGAGTGGCGGATTGCCATCATAAATCAGAAATTCACGTTGCTGTAAGGAAGCTTCGCGTACAAACAAATAGGGATCCAATGCAGCTTCATCTCGCACACGCATGGGGCCGGATAATCGTGCCCGCTTATCGATAGCGCCCAAAATAGTTAAGGGAGCCGTAAAGTATGAGCCCACGGCGAGACCTGCATAGAAAAGCACATTGGTAAAAATACTGACTGGAATGCCCGAGACATCGCGCTCACTACTCGGACCCAGGAATGGAATAAACAAATATGAACCCGGGTTCACTCCCCATACGCCCAATGTTTGTCCAAAATCTTCATCATGCTTTTGCAATCCCATGTGAGTGGCCATATCAAAAAGTCCAAATAAGCCTACCGATGAATTAACAAAGAAGCGTAGACTATCTTGCAGACCCTGCCGGACTTTTCCTTGCAAGAAGTCATTCAAGACGACATTGGGATAAGATAAGTTATCGTAAAAATTTCCAATGGATCTCTGCGCTGCATTGGGCACATAGTCAATATACACATTGACAACAGGCTCAAATATTAATCGATCAACACGATCGGTCAAATCATAAGAGGCTCGATTAACTTTTTCGTGTGGATCAACCGGATCTAGATCCGGATCGTCCTTCTTTGATGCGGTTGCACAGCCTTGCAGGATTACACAAATTACAAATAATACGACAATAATTAGGTAGTTATGATTTACTTTCAAATCCGAATTTCTCAAGAATCTAGCGTGTTTATTCATCAACTAATACAACAATCAATTTCGAGAAAAACATATTCATCACAAAAAATATCAATCTTCAAATCTCAAGTCTCTTTCAACAAAGGTAAACGCCTTACGATCAAACCATTGTTCAACAACCACTCAATCTCATCAACCAGCGCTTTGCGCAATGAGCTTTGAGGAAAACCCAGTTCATTGATCGCTTTCTCGCTATTGAAAAACATGGGATATCTCGCCAATCGCACACCAGTCAGAGGCGCTCTTGGCGCTTGGTGAGTGACATAATCAGCCGTCAGCTCAGATAAAACCCCAGAAATCAATGCTAGCCAATAAGGAATACGCACCTTTGGCATCGCTAAACCTGTAATCTCCTCAATAAAGCCCAATAATTCACTCAGATTCAGATTTTCGTTTCCCAGAATATAACGCTCACCTATACGACCACGTTCTGCTGCAAGGATATGTCCTTTCGCTACATCACGTACATCCACCATATTTAACCCACACTCCAGATAAGCGGGTGTTTTGGCATTCAGAAAATCCAGAATCATTCGCGTTGGAGGAGTGATCCAGCGATCTCCTGGGCCGATAGGCAATGTAGGGGCAACAATGACAACCGGCAATCCCTTTTTGGCGGCTTTAAAAGCTTCTTGCTCAGCAAGAAATTTTGAGCGGCAATAAGGACCGGGCATTTCACTCAACTTTCGCACCACTGCCGCATCGACGAGTGTGTCCCTGCGTGCATTTCCGGTCAAAATCGACTCCGTGGAAGTATACACTATAACTTCAAGATCTTGCTTTGCTGCCTCCGCAAAAATAGTACGAGTGCCTTCAAAGTTTACGAGATTAAAGTCACTTTTTCTCTGTGCCCATAAATTTGGATTTGCTGCCAGATGATATAGCCTTTGCACACCTTTTAATGCCTTACGCACTATGTGAGCGTCACAAATCGAACCACGCACCACTTCCACATTCTCGGGTAAAGGCACATCAGGAAGCTCGAGTACCCTTACCATCTCATCATTCTCAAGCAATTGCCTGACTAAATGTGATCCGATAAATCCCCCACCTCCTGTTACTAATGACTGTCGATTGCCCATCATTATCTCCACCTAAGCAGTCAAAAGGCGCTTCTACTTACCAACAGAAAAATCGAGATAATTTACGCAAATTGCTTGTTCTTGTTCAAATTCTGTTGATGCCTAGCTTTGCCGCTCTCCATGCACCATATCCACTAATTTCAGTGCCTGCAATTCCATCTCAATAACGAAATCATCTACTTTTGCACGAAAATGACGATAAAAAATCATACTTGGAATTGCCACGAGAATACCAAATGCCGCATTGTACAAAGCCACGGAAATCCCGTAAGCCAATTGCGCCGGATTGCTGCCAGTCGGAGAATTTGAGCCAAAGATCTCGATCATGCCCACCAAAGTACCAAACAAACCCATCAAAGGACTTAAGGCAGCAATGGTTCCCAGCGTTGTTAGGTAACGACTCAAATCATGCACAATGACACGGCCCGATTCTTCAATCGATTCTTTCATCACTTCACGCGTGCTCTTTACATTTTTAAGCCCTGCGGCCAATATCTTGCCCAGTGGTGAATGCGTTTGTAAACGAGCAATCATTTCAGGGTTTGCTCCGTTTCTTTTATATTCATTTAATACCCTAGGCAATAATTCCTTGGGAGAAATGACACTCAAACGCAACGTCCACATACGCTCCCCAATAATGCCCATTGCCACAACAGAAGCAATAATGATGGGCCAGATCGGCCAGCCAGCTGCTTGAATTAAAGATAGCACTCGAAAATCTCCTCAATAACTGTAGATCTAGGTATTATTTTGCAACCTAAAATAGTACCTGATTTGCATATTTTATAACTTCACGACCAATTTGGCATGTAATGTATCTTGATCACAAATTTTCAGCAACAAAACCATTTTCACTTATCCACAATTTCTGTGGATAAGTTTGTGAGTATATTACGAACAGACATACTAAGTAGCCCAGTCTAAACAATCTTTTCAACCTGATTAATTATTAGACAACAGACAATCCATCAAATAAACAATCAATTAAATCCAATTAAGCAACCTATACATGAAATTTAGTAGCCCACTAGGATATATACAAAATATGTGGATTATTTAATAATCACACAATGAACCTGCTTCCAACTCCCAACAATTTTCATACAGTACTGACTGTTAGCGAACTTAATCGTAGCACCAAGCAACTGCTAGAACAGAATATTCCTTTGCTTTGGGTTAAAGGTGAAATCTCCAATTTAAAATGCTATCAATCAGGCCACTGGTATTTTTCACTGAAAGACAATACTGCACAAGTTCGCTGTGTTTTATTTAATCATAAAAATCAGCATATAAATTGGCAACCAAAAGATGGTATGCAAGTAGAAGTACTCGCCCTTGTCACCCTCTACGAAGCACGCGGTGATTTTCAACTCAACATTGAAACCATGCGCAAAGCGGGTCTGGGCCAGTTGTTCGAGGCATTTGAACAACTTAAATATAAATTGGAGCGAGCCGGGTTATTTAATCCTGCAAATAAAAAACCTTTTCCCCTATTTCCCCGGCAAATTGGCATCATCACATCTCCCGATACTGCGGCGCTGCGCGATGTCATATCAACACTCCGGCGTCGTATGCCCTCTCTGCCCATTATTATCTATCCCACATTGGTTCAAGGAAAAACAGCAGCATGCAGTATTGCTGGAACAATTAAAATAGCCTGTCAACGCGCAGAATGCGATGTGCTAATCCTGTGCCGGGGTGGCGGCAGTATTGAAGATTTATGGGCCTTTAACGAAGAGATCGTGGCGCTTGCCATTGCTGCCAGCACCATACCGATCATTAGTGGCATCGGCCATGAAACAGATTTCACTATCGCAGATTTTGTTGCCGATGCGCGCGCACCTACACCGACTGGTGCTGCTGAAATGGCCTGCAAAGATTATCAGGAACTCAAGCATCGTCTGAATGCAGTGCATCAGCGCATGTATCGCGCCACCTTGCGCCGTCTCGAATTCACTATGCAGCAGGTGGACATTTTGACCCATCGATTGATTTATCCAGGAGATCGGATCGAGCATCAACTCACTCATTTACATTATACACAAGATCGTTTCATGAAGACCTGGGAACTGCAGATGGAAAAAAAACGTTGGAAGCTACTAGAGCTCGGCCAACACTTATCGACCGCAAAGCCTAATATCACTCGGATGGAAGAATCACAAAGTGAAATGGCTTTACGTTTTCGCTATGCATGGACACGCTATTTTGAAACTCAAACCATTCGTTTCCAACATAGGCAAGCTCAATTATCCAACTTAAACCCTCAATCAGTTCTTGAGCGTGGCTACAGCATTACTTATTCGACAAAAGGCAAGGTAATCCTTGGGAGCAAACAAATCCATGTCGGCGATAAAATTCAGGTAAAATTTGCACACGGAATGTGTGAGGCTGATGTCACTCACACAAAGAATTCTTAATTCACAACCTTAATCCTACTCCCTCATCCCTCGCCATTTAACAAGGAAATATTGTCGATGCCAAAAACTTTTCTGATATTGGGTGCCATGAATGCATTTTTATGCATAGCACTAGGCGCATTTGGTGCGCACGGCCTGAAAAAAATACTCTCAACCGATATGCTCGCGGTGTATCAAACCGGTATCCAATATCATTTTTATCATGCATTTGGCTTACTCATCATTGGCGTTCTATTTCTGCATTTCCCCAAATCCCGCTTAATTCCGATCTCAGGTTGGTTGATGATGGTTGGTATCATTCTATTCAGTCTGAGTCTTTATGTGCTAAGCCTAACCGGATTGCGTGGACTTGGCATGATCACGCCGTTTGGTGGCGTTTCATTTCTTAGTGCATGGATTTTGTTGGCCATTGCGATCTGGAAAGATAAATAACACATCGCGCCCGTGATTGAATCTCCTATCAAGCCAGCGTCACAATGCATTACTTTTCAAATCGAGCAATAGCTTTATAAATACAAACGAACTCAATTAGTCATTTAGAATTAATTCTCCGAGAATGGAAAAAAATGAAATTTCTATTTTTATTTATACTACTCATTTGCTCTAGCCTGCTGGGTTATGCACAATATCTGCAACATGTTGAGAATCTATTGCCCTGCCCTCTATGTGTAGCGCAGCGTGTTGCTTATTGGTTGATTGGATTAATTTCATTACTGGCATTTCTCCATAATCCCAAAATCATTGGACGCCGTATCTATGGTTTCTTAATGAGCGTATTTGCACTGTTAGGTGCAATTATTGCGGCGAGACATGCTTGGTTGATTCGTTATCCGGAGTCTTTTGAATGCGGCATTAGTCCGGAAGAAGCTTTTCTGAATTCCTTACCAATTGCAGCATGGTGGCCCGGAATGTTTGAAGCTAATGGGGATTGTGCAAGTGTGGACTGGAAATTGTTATCACTAACTATTCCAGATTGGTCGTTGATTACATTCGCCACGCTTGGAGTGATATCGATTTATCTAATGCTAGCAAAGAAATAAGCAAAACATTTAGTAAACAATTAATCCATTACCCTCTGGGGTGATGCTTCGAATGAAGTTGTTTCAGACGCTCACGAGCAATATGCGTATAAATTTGAGTGGTAGATATGTCGGCATGGCCTAATAACAACTGCACTACACGCAAATCTGCACCGTGATTCAACAGATGAGTAGCAAATGCATGCCGCAGTGTATGTGGCGATAGTTGCTTATTGATTCCAACCAATTGCGCATACCGTTTAATAAGATACCAGAAAGCCTGACGAGTCATAGCCGCTCCACGCGCCGTCACAAAAATAGTATCCGTGACAATACCATCCAATAGCATAGGGCGAGCTTGTTTGGTATAACGACTCAACCAATCGAGGGATTCTTCCCCCAGAGGAGCAAGGCGTTCTTTTCTCCCCTTTCCCGTCACTCTTAATACCCCCATATCCATACTGACTTGCGAATACCTTAGATTAATCAATTCAGATACACGCAACCCACTAGCGTACAAAACTTCCAGCATCGCACGATCGCGCATGCCGAGCGGATGTTTAAGATCAGGCGCGCTTAACAAAAGCTCAACCTCATTTTCAGTTAAGCTTTCAGGCAAATTACGCATTAGCTTTGGAGATTCAATATTAAGACTAGGATCGGTCGTAATTTTCCCCTGACGCAATAAAAACCGATAGAAGCGCTTCAAACTGGAAAGCTCTCGACTGGTAGTACTAGCCTTAATCTTGGCAGATACTCTAGAAGCAAGAAATTCTAGTAAATCAGAGTGTGTTGCCTCAGTTAACACTCGATTATCTTGATTTCGCTTTCTCAACCATTCACTGAAAAGTCGTAGATCATTGCGATAACTATCCAATGTATTGCGCGATAGCCCATCTTCCAACCATAAAGCGTCAGAAAACTCATCCAGCAAGTTTGCGTCTAATTCAAGCACTCTCATGACACAGCAACCAGCGCTTGATTTCTAAGGGATTTCCATCACTTGCATTCATAAAGCCTCCTAATCCACCATTCTTAGCAATCACTCGGTGACATGGTATTACTATGGGAATTCTATTCGCGCCACAAGCTCTCCCAACCGCTCTAGGCGCAGAATGTAGCTGTGCTGCAATATCAGCATAGCTATTCGTTTTACCGCTTGGAATAGCTCGTATGGCTTGCCACACACGTTGCTGGTGCGTTGTACCTCCAATATGCAGACACAGATCAAATGTAAAGCTTGCATCAATCAAATAGGCTTGCAGTTGCTTACATACTTCTTTAGCCAGAGCATTCTTCGGTGCCAATGGTCGCGTATTGATAGGCAAATAATCAATGTCAGTAAGCCATTCTTCCTCGGTCCTGATACCTAAAACAGCAAATGGCGCGACAAGCTTTGCTTGATAAACTTTAATAGAATCATCCATTAGATTATTCTTTAATTTATCCACTATTTAAAAAATCTCAGCTTGGAGAATTACTTAATGCTTCCTGCCATATAGCAAGAATTGACACTCGGAATGAAAATAAGTTTCAAATCGAAATTATTAGCGCAATCAATAAGAGCAACTGAAATCAAGACTTGAGTAATAACAAATCATTGAGTCTCTTTACAAATGCTGCTGGGTCTTCTAATTGACCGCCTTCAGCAAGCAGAGCTTGATCGAATAATATATGACTCCAGTCATCAAAGTTTTCTTCCTCATCTTTTAGTCTTTGCATCAATGGATGGTGTGGATTAATTTCAAGTATGGGTTTGGCGTGATCTACTTTCTGGCCTGCAGATTTTAATAACCTTTCTAAATTAGCGCCCATATCATATGTATCTGCAACAAGACAAGCGGGTGACTCAGTTAAACGAAAGGTGACACGAACATCCTTTACTTGTTCACCGAGCGCATCTTTCATTTTTCTCACCATTTCTTGATACTCATTTGATTCTTTCTCACGTTGTTCTTTTTCAGTTTCATCTTCAAGGTTACCCAGATCTAATCCACCTTTAGCAACAGATTGCAATAATTTTCCATCAAATTCAGACAGATTACTTACAAGCCATTCATCGACTCGATCTGACAATAAAAGAACTTCTATCCCTTTTTTACGAAAAACCTCTAGGTGGGGACTATTCTTCGCCGCTTTAAGGCTATCCGCCGTTACGTAGTAGATCTTTTCCTGCCCTTCTTTCATGCGTTGTACATAGGTTTCTAATGAAACAAGCGGCTCATCAGTATCACTCAGAGTAGTGACAAATCGTAACAGCTTCGCAATGCGCTCTCGATTGGTGAAATCTTCTCCAACGCCTTCTTTTAGAACTTGCCCAAACTCACGATAGAAAGTTCTAAATTTTTCTTTACCCTCATCATCTTCGTCTTTGGATAAATCTTCAATTAATGAAAGAATCTTCTTAACGACTCCAGCTCTGATCGTATCAATATCTTTAGATTCTTGAAGTATTTCGCGCGAAACATTTAAAGGCAAGTTGTTTGAATCTATAACGCCACGCACAAAGCGAAGATAATTCGGCAGAAGTTTTTCTGCATCATCCATGATAAATACGCGTTGTACATATAATTTAATTCCATGACGATGCTCTCTGTCATATAAATCAAAAGGAGCTCGTGCTGGAATATAAAGAAGTTGGATATATTCTTGTTTACCCTCGACACGAGCGTGTAAATAAGCAAGAGGTGGATCAAAATCATGTGCTACATGTTTATAAAATTCATGATATTGCTCGACGGTAATATCGTTTTTGGGGCGAGCCCAAAGAGCATTAGCTTGATTGATGGTTTCATCTACATCAACGATCTTATTTTTACTTTCTTCTTGCGACCACTCTTCCTTTTTCATTACGATAGGCAGAGTAATATGATCAGAATATTTACGAATAATATTACGAATTCTCATACCATTAAGAAATTCATCTTCATCATTGCGCAAGTGTAAAATGACTTCAGTGCCACGCGTTGATTTCTCGATTGTTTCTAGCGTGTAATCACCTTCACCAGTTGATTCCCAACGAATTCCATGTGCAGCTGTCAACCCGGCACGCCTCGTATTTAATGTGACTTTGTCTGCAATGATAAAAGCTGAGTAAAAACCAACACCAAATTGACCTATCAAATGCGCATCTTTGACTTGATCTCCAGTAAGGGAATTAAAAAACTCACGAGTACCTGATTTCGCGATGGTACCTATGTGATCAATAACTTCCTGGCGCGACATACCAATACCATTATCTGTAATGGTAATAGTGCGTTCATTATTATCATAACTTACTCGTATCTTAAGATCAGAATCAGATTCATATAATGCAGCATCTGTAAGTCCCTCAAATCGTAATTTATCAGCCGCATCGGAAGCATTCGAAATTAATTCACGCAAAAATATTTCCTTATTACTATATAAGGAATGAATCATCAGTTTTAGAAGCTGCTTAGATTCAGCTTGAAAGCTTAGTTGTTCTTTGGTTGTTTCAGCTTGCACATTTGCCTCCTTAAATTATCAATTCAATATGGGAATCATGCAGATAAATTCAAGTAAATTACTTGATGGAATATTTATAAAAATAAATATGTGTAGAAACAGATCTTGATATACGGAAAGTTTTTATTTGAAGAAAATTGGCGAGCTCTCACGTAATTAACACGTATTCCCAAAAGGATGCTTTTCATACAACAAAAAGCAGCATAAAGAATTCTTTGCCAACCGACAAATAGTTATTTAAGATCAATACTCTCCGTCAGTTAATAATATTAAATTATTACATTGAATTCTGAATGGCGTAAAGACTAAATCCCATTAATGCTTGAGGAAATATTCCAAGTGCTAAGACCGCAAGTCCATTCGCACTAAGTAATATTTTCACATCATTGTTTGGCAAAATAGGTTCATCCGTTTCTGGTTCATCAAAATACATCATTTTAATGATGCGCAAGTAATAGAATGCGCCTATTAATGAGAACAATACAGCGGCAACAGCTAGCCAAATATAGCCTGCATTGACAACTGCCTGCAAAACTGCAAGTTTTGCATAAAATCCTATCATCGGTGGAATTCCAGCTAATGAGAGCATTAATACTAATGCAATAAAAGCATACCAAGAATTTCTTTTGTTAAGACCTTTAAAATCAGAAATATTTTCGGCCTCGAATCCGCTGCGACACAACAGCATAATCATTGCGAAAGTACCTAATGTCATCAACACATAGGCAATAACATAAAATAATGCAGAACTATAACCATTTGAATCTGCACTAATAAACCCAAGCAATAAAAAACCCATATGTGAAATAGTGGAATAGGCCAGCATCCGCTTGATATTTGATTGTGCAATCGCTGCAATATTACCCACAGCCATTGACATCACAGCCAGAATTATCAGCATACCTTGCCAGTCAGCGACCATTTCCCCTAGACCTTCGACCAACAAACGCATGACAAAACCAAAAGCCGCTAATTTTGGAGCAGAACCAATAAATAATGTCACAGCGGTTGGCGCACCTTCATACACATCAGGTGCCCACATATGAAAAGGCGCAGCACTTAGCTTAAAACCTATCCCAGCCACTACAAACACTAAACCCACCACTAAAACTTCCTTGCTACTTGCTTCGCTTTGAATGATTTGAGCAAGCTGAGAAACATGAAGTGTTCCCGTAGCGCCATAAATCAACGACATGCCATAGAGCAAAAATCCAGATGCAAGTGCACCAAGAACAAAAAACTTCATGGCCGCCTCCGTTGCCATGATTGAATCTCGACGTAGCGCAACTAAGGCATAGAGCGAGAGGGATAATAGCTCTAAGCCTATATAGAGCGTAAGGAAATGACTTGCAGAAATCATTACCATCATTCCCAAGGTCGCAAATAAGATCAAACTAAAAAATTCACCCCTCAACAATCCCCGGTCGCTGATGTAAGCATGCGAGTATATAAGTACTGCTGATACAGTTCCATACACCATTAGTTTAAGTATATCTGCTAGCGCATCATCAACGAACATACCCGAAAATGTCTGACTAGCTTCTGTCGTAAATGACAAAAAAGTGAGTAGGCCACAGCCCATTAACGTAATTTGAGTTAGCAAATAGGCAACATAACGCCTATTCCCGCCTGCACTGAGATCAGCCAGCATAACAACGCACACCATGACGAGCATAAAGATCTCAGAATAGGCTGGCGCAAATTCAGGTGATATAAAATTCATTAACTCTTAATCCTCATATCGAGAAAATCACTATTATTATTTCAAAATCAGAGCATTACAACTTACTGATACTGACATGTGCCAATAATTGATCAACAGTTGCATGCATAACTTCAGTTAACGGAAATGGATAAATTCCTATCCATAAAACCGAAATTGCCAAAATTGCCAATAATACAAATTCTCTTTTTGAAATGTCTTGTAATTCTTCAACCGCAGGGCTTGCAACTGCACCGAATATGACCCTTTTGTACATCCATAATGTGTAAGCTGCACCGAAAATCAATGTAGTTGCCGCTAAGAATGCATACCAGAAATTTATTTTAATTGTACCCATGATAACCATAAATTCACCGACAAAACCACTAGTTCCTGGCAATCCAGCGTTAGCCATCGCGAATAACATAAAGAAAGCTGCGAAGGTAGGCATTTTATTAACGACTCCTCCATAATCAGCTATTTGGCGCGAATGTAATCTGTCATAAAGAACTCCCACACATAAAAACATTGCACCAGATATGAATCCGTGAGAAATCATCTGAACCATTGCGCCTTCTATTCCATAAGCATTAAGAAGAAAAAAACCCAAAGTCACAAATCCCATATGCGCTACCGATGAATAAGCTATCAATTTCTTCATATCAGCTTGCATAAGCGCTATTAATCCGATATAAACGACTGCAACCAGGGATAATAAAATCATCAAATCGGCTAAGTATTGGCTGGCATCAGGCGCGATTGGCATTGAAAAACGTAGAAAACCGTATCCTCCTAGTTTAAGCAGGATAGCAGCGAGTACAACCGATCCTCCTGTCGGAGCTTCTACGTGCGCATCTGGCAACCAAGTATGCACCGGCCACATAGGAACCTTTACAGCAAATGCCAATAAAAAAGCGACAAATATCAAAATTTGCGGTGTCATTGGAATTGCTAACTGATGATAATCTTGTATCGAAAAACTACCACCCGATGTTTGATAGAGATAAATGAATGCTATCAACATCAGCAATGAACCCAGTAGTGTATAGAGAAAGAATTTTATGGCGGCGTAAACTCGATTAGGCCCTCCCCAAATGCCAATAATTAAAAACATTGGTATCAAAGAGGCTTCCCAGAATACATAAAAAAGGATTGCATCCAACGATGAAAAAACACCGTTGACAATACCCGACATTACTAAAAAAGCTCCCATGTATTGAGATACTCTTGTTTTAATTACTTGCCACCCAGCAACAATCACCAATGGAGTAATAAAACAATTGAGCAATATCAATGGCATTGATATACCATCTACACCCAGATGGTAATTGACGTTAAAACGTTCAAACCAAACATGATTCTCTACAAACTGCATCGTTGCTAGAGAAGAATCAAAGCTCGTGTAAAGTGGTATTGCTACCAATATTCCTAGAATTGATCCTGTTAACGCTATTGAGCGTGCCAATTGTGCATTACGGTCATTTCCTGTTGCGAATACAGCGATACCAAAAATAATGGGGAGCCAAATAATTAAACTTAATAGAGGGAACTCAAACGACATGTTTATTCCGTTTCATTGATTAATACTTTTTAAGTTTTTGGATCAGGGATTTATCATCATATAACACTAAGTTTTATAACTACATTTGATTTAATATAGCCATAGTGTCAGAACAACAAATATGCCAACAATCATAGTGAATGCATAATGATAGATGTATCCGGTTTGGTATTGACGCACAATAGTAGAAGTCCATGCTACTACACGCGCTGCACCGTTAACAAAAAAACCATCTATTATTTTCACATCTCCATATTTCCACAATACGGTTCCCAATGCACGAGTGCCACCCGCAAAAAACCATGAATAGAATTCATCAATGTAATATTTACGATCTAGTAATGTAAATAAAATACTTAATTTAGTTTTTATTTTCCCGGGTAAATCTGTTTTTGCACTATATAAGAACCAAGCCGAGAAAATGCCTGCTGTGGATAGCCAAAATGGTGCTGTGGATAGCGCATGAACCATCATTCCACCAATTCCCGAAAACTCAGCACCTAATTTTTCAATAGCATTATGTTGCGGCGACACATAAATGACATTATTAAAGTAATCACCAAACACTATTGGTCCAATAAACCAACCTGCTGCTACTGTCGGTATGGCTAGAATCATAAGTGGAACAGTAACAACCCAAGGTGATTCGTGCAAATGCTCTTTTGTGTGAGTATCCATTCTTGGTTGACCATGAAAAGTCATAAATATCAATCGGAATGTATACAAGGCAGTAACAAAAACAGTTGCTAGTACACAGAAGTATGCAAAATCGACTCCTGGAATATTCGCAAAATACACCGCCTCAATAATCGCATCCTTCGAAAAGAAGCCGGAAAAACCAGGTACTCCAGCACTAGCTAAGGCAGCAATAAACATTGTTCCATAAGTTATGGGCATGTATCGTTTAAGCCCACCCATTTTCTGCATACTCTGTTCATGATGCATCGCAATGATGACAGAACCGGCACCTAGAAATAATACTGCTTTGAAAAAAGCATGGGTCATCAAATGAAAAATCGCTGCAGAATATGCCGATGCACCTAGTGCAACAGTCATATAGCCTAACTGTGACAATGTGGAATAAGCAACTACACGCTTAATATCATCCTGCACTACAGCTACTAGTGCCATAAAAAGTGTAGTAATTCCTCCAATTATCAATATAAAAGATAAAGCATTTTCTGACAATTCAAATAATGGAGACATTCGCGCTACCATAAAAATACCAGCAGTAACCATAGTAGCGGCGTGAATTAGTGCAGATATCGGAGTCGGTCCTTCCATCGAATCAGGCAACCATACATGCAATGGAAATTGTGCTGACTTACCCATAGCACCAATAAATAACAAAATGCAAATTACAGTGATCACTAGCCATGATGAGCCGGGAATTAACTCGATCTGTTCATTGACAATTTCAGGTGCTTGTGTAAAAACAGCAGCATAATCTAATGTACCAAAATACATTAATACCATTGCTATACCTAGAAGAAAACCAAAATCACCTACACGGTTGACTAAGAATGCCTTCATATTGGCATAGATGGCAGATGGTCGTGTATACCAGAAACCGATCAATAAATAGGAAACTAGGCCGACAGCTTCCCAACCAAAAAACAACTGCAGAAAATTATTTGACATCACCAACATCATCATCGAGAAGGTGAATAAAGAGATATAGCTAAAGAAGCGCTGATAACCTGGATCATCATGCATATAACCAATTGTATAAATATGAACCATGAGTGAAACAAAGCTAACCACAACCATCATGGTTGCTGACAACTGATCAATTAGAAATCCAACTTCAAATCGCGCATCACCAGTAACTAGCCAAGTATAAACCGTGCCATTGTATGTATTACCTTCTAATACATCTACAAAGATAACAATCGATGCTAGCAAGGAAGCAAAAACCAGCGCTATTGTAATACGATGACTCCACACTGGACCTATTATACGCCCCATTAATCCAGCAATGAGCGCTCCCAGCAACGGTGCTAGTGGCACCAATAAATAAAGTTTCTGCATCTCGGTTATTAATTCTTTTTGTCAGTTATATAAACTTAAGCTTATTTTTGTCTATCAGCCCTTGAGTTTATCCAAATCATCAACATTAATCGTTTGTTGATTACGGAATAACACGACTAATATTGCTAAACCAATGGCTGATTCTGCTGCGGCAACGGTCAGAATAAAAAATACAAAAATTTGTCCTGATACATCCTGTAAATAATGTGAAAATGCTACAAAATTCATATTTACAGCTAGCAACATCAGTTCGATAGACATTAGAATGATGATGACATTTTTTCTGTTGAGAAAAATACCAACGATACCTATAGCGAATAATATAGCACCAAGTACCAGATAATGAGATAACGATACCAAACTAACTACCTCTTCTTAAATTTAAGATTTTGTCAAACAATTTTATTTTCGATAGATTTTCTTAATCTTTCTTTTCTGATGGCATCGTTACAATCCGTATGCGATCCTCTTTTCTTACCTTGACCTGTTCTGACGGATTTGGCGATTTCTTATCTTCTCGATGCCGCAAGGTCAATGCTATCGCGGCAACCATAGCAACCAATAACAACACTGCTGCTAATTCAAAAGCATATGCATATTCAGTATAGATTAAACGACCCAATTCTCTGGTATTGCTATAATCTGCCTCATGAGGTTTTGGTGTAGGCATTTCCTCAAGTCCGAAATATTTATTCATTAAAACCATAGATATTTCAATAACCATCGCCAGTGCAATCAATGCACCGAATGGGAACCATTTCCAGAATCCTTCACGCAATCTGTCTAAGTTGATATCTAACATCATGACAACAAACAAAAATAAAACCATTACGGCACCTACATACACTAATACTAATGCAATCGCTAGAAATTCTGCTTCCAGCAATAACCATAGGCCTGCACATGTGACAAATGCTAATACTAACAGTAACGCTGAATAGACTGGATTACGAACTGTAATGACACCCAGTGCTGATGCAACTAAGATAGCAGAAAAAATATAAAATATAACATCTTGGAAATTCATTTGTTTTTACCAACTAAATCAACGATAACGTGCATCAGCTTCCCTGTCTTTGGCAATTTGTTCTTCATAACGATCTCCCACCGCCAATAACATCTCTTTGGTATATATCAAATCACCTCTTTTCTCTCCGTGATATTCAAGTATGCGCGTTTCTACAATTGAATCAACCGGACAAGATTCCTCACAGAATCCACAGAAAATACACTTGCTCAAATCGATATCATAGCGCGTAGTACGTCTTGTTCCGTCAGCACGTTGCTCTGAATCTATAGTAATCGCCATGGCAGGACACACCGCTTCGCATAACTTACAGGCAATACAGCGTTCTTCTCCATTGGGATAGCGCCGCAGTGCATGCAAACCTCTGAATCGTGGCGATTGTGGAGTTTTTTCTTCTGGATAATGGACGGTTATCTTTGGTTTAAACAAATAACTCCCAGTAACCGCCATACCTTTTATTAATTCAAATAATAAAAAGGTACTAAAAAATTTCTTAATTCGATCCATGATACTTTCTCTATTTTAGAACCAAATATTTAACGGAAATACATCTCTTGTTGATTCGGGTAATTGCATGATTAAGCCTAGTATCACAATCCATACAAGTGTGATTGGAATAAATATTTTCCAACCTAATCTCATAATCTGATCATAACGGTATCGAGGAAAGGTTGCGCGGAACCAAAGAAAGAAAAAAAGAATAAATGCAATCTTAAGTAATAACCAAACAAATCCAGGTATTAATGTTAAAGGAGCGACATCGATTGGTGGTAACCATCCTCCCAAAAACATAATAGATGTTAATGTCGCCACCAATATCATATTGGAATACTCTGCCAAGAAAAATACGGTGAAAGCCATGCCTGAATAGTCAACATGAAAGCCTGCAACGATTTCGGATTCACCTTCGGCTACATCGAATGGCGCACGATTTGTTTCTGCCACGCCTGAAATGAGGTATACGAGAAACATAGGAAATAGTGGAATCAAATACCAATTCAATAAACTGTCACCTTGCTGACCATTTACAATATCCCCCAAATTTAAGCTCTGCGACATCATCAATACACAAACCAAGGCAAAACCCATGGCTAATTCATAGGAAACAACCTGTGCAGCAGAACGCATAGCTCCAAGAAAAGCATATTTAGAATTTGATGCCCAACCAGCAATAATAATGCCGTATATTCCCATGGACGTCATAGCCAAGATATAAAGTAAGCCAGCATTAATATCTGCAAGCACAACTTCAGGAGAAAATGGGATAACTGCCCACGCTGCAAGTGCAGGCATAATCGTTAATACTGGAGCAAGTATGAATAAAAACTTATTCGCACCGGTTGGAATAACGATTTCTTTCATAATTGCTTTTACAGCATCAGCTATCGGTTGTCCCCAACCACGCAACCATGGAATACCAAAAAAAGTTACTCTATTGGGCCCCACTCGAATTTGCATATAAGCAATTATCTTGCGCTCTGCAAAAGTCAAATAAGCAACACCCAATAGCAATGGAACAACAATTGCTAAGATAAAAGTCATGTTTGTAGCTACTGAGTAAAACATGCCACCCCACTCGGCTCCAAAAATGTTTATAAATTGTTGTTGAATATACTCCATTAATAAATCCTAATCTTCACCATTACAGTTTTTCTATAAATACTTCGCCAAACAAATCACCTAATGCTATTGTCATGGGATGCGCACAAGCTATGCGCACGCAATTATTAGGTAATTTTTCGTCACTTGCAATTTCAAGTTTCGCTATTCCACGTCCTTGTGAAATCTTTACCTGATTTCCTGAAACAAGCCCTAATCTTTCTAGCACAACTGGTGCTGCCCAAGCTTTTGGGGATTCTGCATCATGAGTTAATTGAAGTGATTCTGCGCGTCGAACAATCGGATCAGCTTGATAAATGGGCACTTCACCAATACGCTCTATACCTCTTCTTTCAATTTCTTTTATTTCGAAATCAGCACTTTTAAGTTTATTATTTAAGTATTGATTAACTTCTAACCCATCAGAGAATATTTCAGCACGTATTTGTTCAGTTGTTTCATAATCGAAATTTTCTACTGCTAATAAATTAGCAAGTACTCGTAAAACTTTCCAAGCAGGGCGAGCATGACCTAATGGTGATACTACTCCATTAAAGCTTTGCACCCGGCCTTCTGTATTGACATAACTTCCTGATGTTTCAGTATATGGAGTTATTGGTAACAATACATCTGCATAATCACCGCCACTTCCCTTATATATGCTCATAGCTACTATGAATTCATACGATTTAAGCGTCTCTAGCGCTTGTTGAGAATTGTAAGCATCAAATTCTGGCTCAACATTCATTAGTATAAGTGCTTTACAGTTTTCATCTGGCAAATCAGTGCTGTAACCAAGCATTTGTGCCGCATTTAGTCCACCCGTTTTTTTAATTGAGTTTGATGCTTTCGGAATCGACAAATCGCTGATTTCAGGCACTGCACCTACCAAATATGCACCTACACTATTTGCAGCTTCACCAAGTATGCCATAACTTGCCCCTGTAGCATGCGCTATAAATTCGGCCAACACACTAATTCTTGAATATTCAGGATGATGTTGTGACAAGTTACCTAGATAAATTGCAGCTGGTGTGTTCTCGATTAAACTCGAAGCAATCGCAAATGCACTAGCTGTACTTGCAATATTAAATGAATTTAGTATTTGCTTTAATTCATTAGTTTGTTCTATGCCTTTTATCTCTATGGCAGCTTTAAGTATTTCTGCCAAAGTTTTAACAATAGCGCTAGGAGCAACGATTGCTTTATTTGCCACTTTAGTCAATAAATCATCATCCATTGGATTGACAATATTCAATTGCATACCCTGTTTTACTGCTTGCCGTAAGCGCTGTGCTATAAGCGGGTGATCTTTGCGTAAAGTGCTGCCAATAATTAATACAGATTTAAGTTGTGAAATATCTTCGATGCTTGTACCGAGCCATGGAGTGCCTTGCAATAGTTTATCGATGCGAAAATCTGATTGGCGCAAGCGATGATCTATATTTTCGCTTCCCATTGTGCGCAATAATTTTTGCAACAAATAAAGCTCTTCTAAAGTACTGTGCGCAGACCCAAGCGCGCCAATACTTTGAGAGCCATGTTTTAGTGCAATTGTTTGCATAGCACTGGCAGTATATTCCAATGCTTCTTG